>JAESGD010000129.1_pt1 | contig 30943 bp, 30 predicted proteins | sample 9269581 | NCBI WGS metagenome assembly JAESGD01 (sample SAMN14515903, study PRJNA621661) | algae metagenome | isolation source: Cyanomargarita calcarea GSE-NOS-MK-12-04C and co-occurring heterotrophs from... | place: USA: Grand Staircase Escalante National Monument, Utah | collected 2007-12-30 | reverse complement strand
CTCTAATTCGCTCAGTCAATGATGCGTCAATCTCACCTATACGGCGATTTAGCAGACGGATAATTAGACGTTGTTCTCCATCAATTATTCCTTCTTGTCTTCCTTCTTGTCTTCCTTCTTGTCTTCCCTCAAGCCTTCCTTCAAGTTTGGCTCGTTCGCGGTCTTGTTGATAAAGTGGTTCTAATCGCATAATCAACTCCCTATCATCGTCTTCTAATTCTTGATTCACTCTCAAATTCTCGCGCAAGTTGTAAACAAGTTCGAGTGTTGCCTTTTGGTATGGATAATTTGATGGTAACGCTTTTAATTCCTGAATGGCTTGTTCTTGTGTACTGCCCCTTCCCAAAAGTCTCAACCATAATGTCTCTGGTATTCGTGGTAGTTGGTGTATGGCAACAATTGCTGTCCGTAATGCTTCTGGGAGAAAATATACTCCCGACAACCAATCAGCCTTTTGAATAGTCCCAAAGCTAGATAATTTAGTTTCGGAGACGGTAGGAGTGAGAACCCATAGCTTGGGTATTTCTGATTCCTGAAGTTTGGTTTTATTTGCCTTAGCTTCCCGTCGCAGTCCAGCTTTCACTTCTAATAATTTCTGAAGGCAATCGCAAATTTCATCGGTAGAACTAGGATTCCGGAATGGTTCTAATATTGCAGGATTTTCGGCAAATCTTCCTAATAAACCCAACAGTTCCAAATTCGAGCTTTGTTGTACAAAAGGAGTAAATAAAACATCTATTTCTTTTATCTCTCCTGACACTTTTTCTGATGATTTTACTTCGCCATATGATTTGAGTAATTCCTCTAAATAATCTTTGGCGAATTTGTCATGTATAAAACGAGTCATTGAATTCGATTAAACGACATTTGATAGATGCGAATACTATCATTTTACTTGTTTTTAGCACCGCAATAAAAGGTAACAAGCTCGTGGTGAAATATGCCAGTGGTTATAAGTAAACAACCAACAACTAACCAATAACTCTTATTTTTTACCGCCAATTCTTTTCGGCTTGGTCTAAAACGTAATTGGCGACATCTTGGATTTCCTGTTCAGTTAAGCGGTCTTTGTAAGCGGACATATTGTTTTTGCCGTTGGTCACAATAGATGCGATCGCTTCTTGAGAATTCATATTATATTTTTTCAGGGCGTTCATTTTCAAGTTTTTACCCCATCTGAGAATATTGCCTCCATTGATGTGACAACCTGCACAGTTAGCTTCAAATATTTTCGCACCATTAGCAATATCTGCCGCATTAGCAGGAGAAGTTATACTAATTGTCAAAATCAAAAATATTAATAATACGAACGTTGATAATTTCTTCACTCAGATTCTCCCTCTTCAATTAGTTCTTGTAAAAATAAATTTGCCAAACGTTTGTAAGTTCCGGGACCTATATACTGGGGATAAGGATGATCTCTACTGTATACCCATATCAATTCTTCCCCATCATAAATTCGGATGTCTTCAAATACACTTTTGCATTTTGGTTTTAAGGATTTGGCAGTATTCAATGCATCAGTCCATCTTTCAAATTCTTGGAAAAATTCACGAGCGCGAACTTTAAACATAATTCTTGCAAAATATTACATAGACTCAAAGTAAGCTGTAAATCCAGCAAAGCTTGTACATTCTTCCTGAAAAGCTTCGGCATCGCTGACATCATCGATTTTATATCCCATAATGCGTGTTCCGTCTGGCATTTTCTTGGAAGATACACAAGTACTTTGATACTTATCTGCTAAAAGTTTAAATTCAGTAGCATAAACTTTCCAGGCATCGCCAGAACAAGTGATATTTACCAGCCACATAATATACGACCCTTGACTACCAGCTAAACATTTATCATCCCACGAAGGGGCAACTTCTCACACATCAGCAGCTCTAACGCATTGAATTGGCAAAACTCTGCATTACTCCGGACTTACCTACCCTTCACGAAAGCGTATCCCTCACTCTTTGCTTGCCACGAGCGAGCAACAGTGCGTCTAATGCGTTAAAGTAATTTTCTATCCAAAGGAGGTGTTCGATAAAAAAATACTACGCCACAATGAATATGGAGCATCTTATATAAGAATTTTAGATGTTAAATATCCAAATTTACTTAAATCTTAGAGTGGAATATGCCAAACAATATCAAAGAGCAAATTCAAAGCGACTTGCAACAAGTAAAAGAAACTGGACAGATGAGAACAGAAAGAATTAGAGAAATTGTTAAAAGCGCAGTTTCTCAGGTTGTTTCTGAATTTAAAGAAGGTTCCGGCGAACTTCGGGAAGTGGTGAAAGATGCTGTTGCCACTGTGATTGAAAATTTACAAGAAAAAGGTGGTGAACTCAAAGAAGAAGTCACCGCATCAATCGAAGGTGCGTTAGAAGCTATTAACCAGAAACGACACGAAGCTATTGCCAGGACTCAGGCAGAAGTTAAACAATTACAAGCTAAAATGGACAACGAAGAAGCACAAATCCAGCAAGAAATTGAAGGTATTTTAGCAGATATTGAAGATACGGGTAAAGAGAAGCCTGTTCACACCAAAACTGCTATTGATTCTGCTGTTAATGCCATAAAAAATAGTGACGAAGTTTCTTTGTTACAAAAACGTTACGCGCAACTGCAAGCTCAATTAGCTATTGTGAGAGCAAATTTAGCTGCACGTTATGGTGGACGGAGTGAGGAAGTAAAAGGTTATTTAGATGAAGCTAATAATTGGTACAATAAAGCTCGTCCTCAAGCAGAAGTAATTGCAGCACAGGTTGAAGAGAAGCGATCGCAGCTAGAAGATAAGCTGGGTGAAGCAGGTACAGCGATCGCGCAAAAAGAACAGAAGATAAAACAAACTCTTAAAGAGTTGCTACATACTGCAACACATCTGTTCAAAGAAAGAAACAGTTGACTATTAATTTTGAAATGTTTGTAGTAAGGAATTTAGTCCTTAAATTAAGTCTTTATGGCTTACTACGAACTTTTATTACCCCGCAGAATTAATGAAACGCACCATTAGTACTCCACATCACTCGCTATGAGGGGAGTATTCTTCGTCTTCCGCATTGGTGTTCGGTTAATCCAGGCTGTGGTCACCCACCATAGCGAATGCAACAGAGTATTAGTAGTGTGTTTCATTAATTTTGATGGGTAAATACACAGAACTAAATCCCCCAAGTATGTTCAACTTTGAGTTTTCTTCTCCCCTTTGAATTGGGGGCAGGGGGGGCTTCATGGTCGGGTACTCCCAGAATTAATGAGATACCTTATTTTTGCGTAGTGATAATTCATGTGGCTTGCCGGACGTAGGGTATTACCACTGCATTCGTTATGTTTCTTTGTAAGTCTTGCTTAAGCTTTAAACGCTTGGCTTGTTTGCTTTGCTTATACTATTCACTCTCTAAATATGCATCAAAATCAACAAATTATTGCGTACACAAGCTCCAGCCACATACCCAATGTTTGCGTTGTTTGAAAAGTATGTACCAGACTTTAGCCCGGAACTACGGCAGGCGTGGCAGACGTTATTTGACCGCGTTACCAACGTGATGAAGCTGCCTAAAATGAACGAAGAACGTTTGCTAAAGCGGGCAAAGCAATATTTAGATCAAATTGCTTTAGAACAAGAATGGGAAGCGGAAGATAAAGCACGACGCTGGGCAGAAATTCAAGAGGAAGTAAAAGCTACAGGTACTTACACTCATACTTATGAAGAATTAGCGTATGGGGCACAACTATCGTGGCGCAATGCTTCTAAATGTATTGCGCGAATTCAGTGGAATAATATGGTGGTGCGCGATCGCCGTCACGTTACCGACCCTGACGTGGTAAATTGCGATCGCGACTCTCAAGTCAACAATCTATCTACCGTCACTTCAACTTCTGGAAACGCAAGCATTGCAATATTACCTTGCTTAATTTCCTGTTTAGATGAATAATCATCCTTATTTGGAGAGCGAAAAACTATTAATTGTCTATTTTTTACGTCAATTATCCAATATTCTAAAATTCCCGCTTGAGCGTAGGCTTTTCTTTTTATTTCTAAATCTTTGGCCAAAGTCGAATGAGAAACTTCAATAACTAAAAAAATATCTTCAGGATAAGGGTGACGATTGCGATAGTTATCTCGTGGTGGTCGGACTACAGCAATATCGGGTTCTGGCTCGGAGTTTGTTAAAGTAATGGGATGAGCTTCTCTAATTAAAGCTTTACCAGCTAAACGATAACGCAAATAGTCCGCCAACTCTTCACCATAAAATGTATGTAGCGGTCCCTCTGGTGGCATTTCAATAATTTCCCCTGCAAGCAACTCAACCCGACGATTTTGTAATATACCAGCTTCTATCATTTGGTGGTATTCTTCGATTGTCCACTTAGCTAATGTCGGCAGCATAAATACTTAATGTAAGTTTGATTTATAGCGTTTCCCAATCACATGATGTACATGATAGCCTTAACAGGGGTAGGTTCTAGCACCTCACTCAACTGGGAAACGCTATATTAAACATATTATTTTACATTACGTTATTTCGCCATAAAAGCGCGAATATTGCACTTCACGGAATGGAAAAACGCATAAAAGATGAATTACCCAGAACCGAATCTGGCTATATCGCTAAATCTGTAAAGAAATTGGGCAAATTAATATTCAGCCCAACTCTCATCAGGTACGCCGATGATTTTTTACTTTTTACTTTTGTCTTGTTGTACTAGCTACTTATTCTTACTTTGCAAGCTTCAGTAATTGCCGCATTACAACAGCCTGCATATGTCGAGGAAAGATAATTAAAAAATCGTCTAAATTGCGGATGGCAATTTCAATAATGTCTGATGATGCATGGTTCGCTAAATATTGATATAGTTTACGGGCTTGGGCAATCTTTCCAACAGCTAGAGAGTAAAGGGCAAGATTAAAATTATTATACCAGTCATTAGAACCTTTCTCGTGATTTTTTTTGGATATCCTGATGGCATTGTAAAAGTCATTTTGCGCTTTGTCAGATTCACCAAGTAGTTTGTAATTTAAACCCCGAAGATACAGACACCAGTCATTATCGGATTGTAACTCTAAGACAAGATTAAAATCTGTAATAGATTTAGTATAGTGATTCATCAGTAAGTAAGTTTTTCCCCGACTTGTAAGCGCAAGCTCAAAGTTAGGATTAATTTCAATCGCTCTGTCAAAGTCTCTTAGTGCATCATCATAGCGTTTCATTGAGCGGTAAGTTCGACCTCGCATTGTCAGCGCCCAATCATACTTGCTATTAATTTTAATAGCCTTGTTAAAATCCTCAAGGGCTTCATCGTAACGATTAAGTTTATAGTAGGTTCTACCCCGATTTGCCAGTGTTGAAGCTGCTTTTGAATCAATTTCAATTGCCCGATTGAAATCTTCTAGCGCTTTGTCGTAACACTTCATCCACAAGTAAGTTTTACCTCTGTCAGTCAAATATTCTACTTCGTCAGGAACTAAGTTAATAGCCTCTGTTAAGTCATCTAAGGATTTTGAGTATTCTTTAGCTCGATAATAAATATAACCACGCCAGTCGAATGCCACCGAGCGCCACTTTGCTTGAATGGTATCATCGCTCAATAACTTTGCAATTATTTCCACAGCAATTTCGTAACGTTCCTCTTCATAAGCTTTTAACCCTTCTACTAATTGTTCGCCCCAATGTCGAACATCGGCAGTATCTACGTCTTTACCAGCTTGTAAAATGATTTCAGCCCAACTTTGAGCAAAAACGCGCTTATTTTTAAATGCTGCCAGAAATTCATTCAAGGCAATAGGCAAATTTCGTTGTGGTGCTTGGCATAAGCGATGATATAGTACGTTCAATTTATGACTTCGCCAAGTCTGATCACTCCATGCTTTTTCTTCTTCAATTTGTAACTCATCCTTTCTTGTATCGTAATAATCAGCTAACTTACCATGTAAATCAGACCAATTTTGCGGCGATGTCAAACGCTTATGACGCAACATTTGCGTTTTGACAATATCGTGATATGCCCAACCATCGCTATGTTCTTCCACAAAGGGCATTGTTTTCAGCCAGTCAAATAACCGTGATGCTTCTTCTTCATCTTCCAATTGCGCCACAATGTCGCGGTTCAAACACCGAGACAATGCTCCATTTAGTGCCACTTGTCGGCGTTTGGGGTCTTCCACCCATTTTAAAAAATGTTCTACTGCTGTCCCACTGGGGTTGCTAACTTGACTGGGGTCGTTGGGAGTTTCGGCTGCAAGTGTCGCTATTAACAAGGGCAAGCGTCCAGAGATACTGAGAATTACATCAATGACTTTGCGATTGGTGATACCTTTACGCGCTAGAAATTGTTGTGCTTCCTCCAAAGTGAAAGGTTCGAGAGATAAGCGTACAATTAACCCTTCGTAATTTGCCCAATGGTTTTTATCTAATTCCTGCCGTCCGGCGATAGTAATAATTGTGTTCAGCGGTACTTCTCCGTAACGACCTTCTAAAAGTTCTTGCAACCAACTATCAAGGTATTCCTCGCTGCGTTCGTAGGTATCAAAAAACAAACCAACGCCTGAATTAGCAGCAATTTTGCCTAATTCTTTCAAAAATAATGGCGTTAATATTCCAACAGGTTCCTGTATTAACCGCGCTTCATCTTTATTTGTCAATTTCTTTGCTACAAAAGATGCCCATTCTCCGGCTTGGGAGGTAACAGCCTTCTCGTCGATCAAATCAACAACAACCTTACCACCAGGAACAATATGTCGGGCAACACTTACCCCAGTTTTGGCTACTGTTTGCGCTAAAAAAGCCGAAAAACCTTTCGGTGCTTCGGGGTCGCTTTCTAATTCCTGCCGTTTTTGAGAGTAAACTTGATAACGCTCATAAAATTGGCTCAGTTTGTGACCTTGCTGTTCAAACTGTTGTGCCAAACGTCCCATTGTCTCTGGTACACCTCTTTGTGTCTCATCACTGTAAGCGCAGATAATTTCTGCTTCCTCAGCTATCTTGCGAAATTGTCGTAACAGGGTGCTTTTTCCAACACCACCTTGACCACAAATATTAAATATGAAGCGGCGACTATCCTCTTCTAGAGGCAAAGCCAGATTTTTACGGAAAAGCGAAACCTGTTCCTCACGCCCTACAAATCCTGCTTGCTGGCGCTGCTTGAGGATATCTTGTAGGCTTTTGGGTTTCAACATGCGAGTTCGTCATCAGATTTGATTATTCTTGTATATATTTAGATACTAGCGGTTCCGCATTAATTCAGGAAGAATACTTTTATTTTATACATAGAATAATGTACGTGGCTTGCCCTTCATGTGACGTAGTTCCAACGGCAACGGATGTAACGATTAATTATCCGTTACATCCGTTGCCTTTCTGAGTTGCCGCTTTAAAGTTAATAGATACCTTGTCCACCACTCAATTGTTCTTCACGCTTGGCAATTACCCAAACTGCATGAATACTACCAGGAAGCCAGCCGAGAAGTGTAAGCAAAATGTTAATGAAGAATGTGGGACCAATTCCAACTGTGAGGAAAACACCTAATGGTGGCAAAACTAAACCAAGAAGAAAACGTACTACTTTCATGGGACTGCTACTTATTTTTAATTTGTGTTCGATTACATTTGGACGGTTGCTGTAATTTAAGAATGCCAAAACAACTAACTAACATAGAAATTTTAATTACACCCATCAACCGTCAATTTTGTTGAGAAAAATTGAAAAACAATTTTCAACCTTAGAATCAAAGTTATCTTGATGGCAATTCATTCCGAGTATTGATGTCGCCACTGGTTAAAGCAAGATTCTTTTCGGCGAAGTATTTGTTGAGCAAAGTGGAACTAAAAGATAAAATAACTGGCCCTAGGATAAAGGCAATTATTCCACGGACTGCGAACCCAGGAACTAAAACTGCTGCTAACCAGAAACACAAACCGTTGATAATTAACGAGAATGCTCCGAGAGTTAAAAAGTTGAGGGGCAAAGATAGAGTAGAAAGAACAGGTTTCACTGATGCGTTGATTAAACCAATCACCAACCCTGCGATTAAAGCAGAGGGGAAGTTAGCGAGATTAACACCAGGAACAACTATATCAACAATCAACAGGCTTAAAGCCGTGACTAATGCGGTAAATAAGGTTCCAACCATTTTTTTTCCACCTAAGAACCGAGAGTAGAGAAACTTTTTTCGATCCTTCTACTATCCTCTGCAATACGTTGAAGTTTAACCTCTCTATCAAGGTGGATTTGCCTTATGCCGTTCGGTAGATAATCTCACCGGAATTGTTGGTTGTTATTTGTTGCTTGTTGGTTGTTGGTTGGAGCGTTAACACTGAACCATTACCCACTTAACTCCTAACTCCTAATACCGTTTCTTTGTGAAGCTGCATATATTACCCCCCTGTAGTCCCCCCTTGCCAAGGGGGGACTACAGGGGGGTCTTGATTATGTGCATCTTCATACAGAATTGGTATAACTCCTACACCCTAACCATTTCTACTGTTTGAGTCCTTTCATCGACAAACCGACACGCTTGAGTTTCTCGTTGATTTCCATGACCCGCACTTTCACAACTTGTCCGACTTTGACGACTTTTTTTGGATCGTCTATAAATCTATCGGCAAGTTGAGAGATATGTACTAAACCATCTTGATGAACACCAATATCAACGAATGCACCAAAGTTGGCGACGTTGGTGACAATTCCTTCTAGTTCCATTCCCTCTTTTAAATCTCTTATCTCCTTAATTCCCTCTTTAAAGGTGGCATACTTGAACTCAGCCCGTGGATCTCGTCCTGGTTTTTCTAGTTCATTCAGAATATCTCGCAGTGTCGGTTCACCTACGCTGTCGGTAACATATTTTTTCAGGTTCGCTTTTTTGAGCTTTTCAGCTATTTGCGTCACTTGATTTAATGGTACGTTGAGATCGGATGCGATCGCCTGCACTAGGGTGTAACTTTCTGGATGCACTGCGGTATTATCCAAGGGGTTATCACCACCGCGAATTCTTAAAAATCCCGCTGCTTGTTCAAATGCTTTTGGCCCCAATTTCGGGACTTTCATCAGTTGTTTCCGGTTTTTAAAAGCACCATTTTCGTTACGATATTTCAGAATATTGTTGGCTACTGTTGAACTAATTCCAGATACAAAGGTAAGGAGTTCTTTGGAAGCTGTATTTAAATCCACCCCAACGTAGTTAACGCAGCTTTCTACTGTTTCATCGAGCTTCTTTTTCAGCAATTTTTGGTCTACATCATGTTGATATTGCCCCACACCAATTGATTTTGGGTCGATTTTTACGAGTTCTGCAAGTGGGTCTTGCAAACGACGACCGATACTAATTGCGCCACGTACAGTAACATCTAATTCGGGAAATTCTTCCAGCGCAACTTTACTTGCAGAATATATCGATGCGCCAGATTCATTCACCATCACTTTCACTGGTTTGCGTTCAGTTATTTTCAGAACTTCGATGATAAATTCATCTGTCTCGCGAGAAGCTGTACCGTTACCAATAGCTATTAAATCGATCTTATATTTCTCTATCAAATTCTTGATAGTTTGTGCTGCTTTGGCTCGCTGTTCTGCTGCTTGGTGAGGAAATACTGCCTGATATTCCAAAAATTTCGCTGTCTCGTCCAAAACTGCCACTTTACACCCAGTTCTAAAACCTGGATCTACCGCCAGCGTTGGCTTCATTCCTGCCGGTGCAGATAGTAACAACTCTCGCAAATTTGTCTCAAATGTTTTAATAGATTCAATATCTGCAAAAAGTTTCTTTTCTGAAATTACTTCTGTTATTAAGGAAACCTTCATTAAGCGGTTAAATGCATCTTTTAACATCGTTTGATAAAAATCCCGAATTGCACGGACTTTTGTCTTAATTTCCTGCGATTCTAAATAGGAAAGTACCACGTCATCATCAAAGGAAAGTTCAAAACTTAATATTCCTTCCGCTTCTCCGCGACATAACGCCAGCAGATTATGAGGGGCAATATTTCTCACCCGTATTTGATAACTTCGGTACATCTCAAATTTGGTTGTACCTTCAGGATAATCATCTTTGATGCGGGAGATAAATACTCCTTCTTCTAACAGATATTCTCGTATATATGCACGAGAAGCTGCTTTTTCCGCCACCTCTTCCGCAAGAATATCAGAAGCACCTTTTAACCCTTCCTCTGTTGTCTTGACTCCCTGAGTTTCAGAGATATATTTCACTGCTTCTTCATCAAGTGAAGCAACTGCACCATTTTTAACATTTAGAGATTTAATAAACTCTGAAAGTGGTTCCAGTCCTTTCTCTCTCGCAATGGTCGCCCGAGTGCGGCGTTTTTGTCGATAGGGTAGGTATAAATCCTCAAGCTCTGTTTTTTGCAAACAGTTTGTAATCTGAGATTTTAATTCATCAGTCAGCTTTCCTTGCTCGGCGATCGCATTCAATATCGCCGACTTTCTTTCTTCTAGTTCGGTTAAGTAACTATACCTATCCGCTAAGTCCCGCAACTGGACTTCATTCATCTCGCTAGTGCGCTCTTTGCGATAACGTGCAATAAAGGGAATCGTTGCACCTTCTTGGAAAAGTTCCAGCGCATTCTGCACCTGATGGGGTTTAAGTTCTAGTTCAGTTGCTAGTAGTTGAGGAATGTTCAACATCGGTACTCTAAAGCTAATATGCCAGCAGAATGTTAAGCTAATTTACCAGAAGTTTACGGAATTTACACTTATATAGTTGTTGTCATAGGTAAAGTACTATGGCTCAAACCGTTTTTAATGTAAATGTTTATACATAAAAATGGCAAACAGCTTTAGTATACTTAATATGAACTTTTGTGCTTGTGACTAGCGGCTAAGAAAAAATGCATATCGGTTTCCTGATTCCACTTTTAACTGCTTTGTTCAGTGGCTACCTGTTTAAGAAAATTACCAATGAAATAGCGTATCTTGCAGGTGCAGTTGCAGTTTTTTGTATATTGTTGAGTTTAATTTTAGCACCTTGGGAGATACAACTTTTCGTATTAATTATTGTGCTTGTTGTAACTAAAAAATTATTGCAGCAAAATGAGTCAAAAATGAACTTTGAGCAAACTGATCGAAACCACAAAGAAATTAGGGAGAAACGCTAATATCCACTCAGCTTTTATAGGGTCAATTTCATTCGGCAAAATATCTTTTCTTGCTTCAAGTTCCGCTTAAGAATGGAAGCCCATATTTTTGACTGGCGCTTATTGCGCTATTTCTGCTGGGGTGCGCCCTTAGAAGTTCTTAAGAAATACATCCAGAGTCATGATGCGAGGAAGTTTTGTATTGCATAATAAAGTCATCAGACGTTTACTCAAATCACGTCATTATGGAAGTCACGCTGAATCAGCATATTGAAATTACACCGGGAGTTAGAGGCGGGAAGCCCCGAATTGCAGGCACGCGAATGACAGTTGCTGATATTGCTACCCTGTATTTACGGATGGGACAGCCTTTGGATTTGATTGCAGGGAAATATCATCTCTCTTTAGCTTCAGTTTATGCGGCGATGGCATATTACTACGATCGTCGCGATGAAATTGAGCAGAGCATTCAGAAGGATGAGGCGTTTGCTGATTTGTTACAAAGCAATTATCCATCCCGATTGCAGGCAAAGCTGAAGGAGTTACGCGGTGAGTGACCGCATTCGATTCCATTTAGATGAAAATGTTGACCCGGATGTGGCCTTGGCTTTGCATCGTCAAGGGATTGATGTGACGACGACTCGTGAGATGGGACTTTTTGGGCAACCGGATGAGGTTCAGTTAGCGTTTGCCTGCTCACAGGGGCGAGTGATTGTCACCCATGACACAGATTTTTTGAAGCTGGCTAGCCAAAGTGCGGAGCATTGGGGAGTTGCTTTTTGCAAGAAGAATGCACGTTCGCTGGGTGAAATCATTCGCAGTTTGGTCTTGATTTACGAAGTGTTTACGTCTGGCGAGATGCGAGGCTGGATTGAGTATTTGTAGACTTGCGATGCCGAAGGCAACCACTTGTGGTATCGCATCTATTCCTTATAAATTTATTTACACCATGCTATCTACGAACCCCTCCCAGAAAAGCGTCCTTGCAACCGGAAATCTCCGTAAAGTACATCATATTGCTCTAAATGTCAGCGATATGCAAGCTTCAAGGCATTTTTACGGAACAATCCTGGGTTTGCGTGAACTCAGAGGTGATGAAATTCCTGCCACTCTCCTTGAACTTGTAACATCAGGGAAAGTCGCCAATTTCGTCACTCCAGATGGTACAGTCCTAGATTTATTTGGCACTCCCGATTTAACACCACCCGACCCAAATCCAGACCGCAGCTTCACCAGAGCATACCATTTGGCATTTGACATTGAGCCGCAATTATTTGAGCAAGCGGTGGAAGTATTGAGGCAAAACCAAATAGCGATCGCACATGGTCCTGTCACCCGTCCGACAGGTAGAGGTGTCTATTTTTACGACCCAGACGGATTCATGGTTGAGATTCGCTGCGATCCAGAAATCCATAGTCCTGAGTCCTGAGGATGAGTATTGCTATCTTACACCTGCTAAAACCTAAAACACAAAAAAACTAAGTATTCACAGCCAGCCAGGGACTTAAAGTCCCTGTCTAATAGCCAAAGTTCTCTAAAGAGGACTGTTAGAGAATGTTGTATTCATGTAAAATAAACTACCTATATAATTGTAATTAATGATTTATACGTGTATTCACATCTTGCACTTACACTTATATGTATAAAACAGTAACCAGGCATTATAAAGTAACTAATTTGACATTAAAGTGGGTATTTTGTAATAGTTCTCTTTAGAGGACTTTCATTGTGAGACAGGGACTTAAAGTCGAATGGCACTAAGAAAAGCCCTGAAATAAATTTCGGGCTGAAAGCTTAAACCCGTTAAAACGGGTTAAACAGCTTATGCAGTAAGCTTTAGCTTACTTCAGCTATAAGCCAGAAATTTATTTCTTGGCTTAAAAACTTGTTAACTTAGTGCCATTCGACTTAAAGTCCCTGGCGGACAATAGCGTAGTCGGAGAATCAATACATACTTAGTTGTTTTTATGCTGATAATACTGAGAAAGTGCAAGATGTGAGATAGAGTATTCCAATTAAAAAATATTCAATAGATCCGTAGGATATCCGTCAAGAGGTGTCGTAATATATATGAATACTCATTCTCTGTTAAAAGAGAAAAAAATATTAAAAACTCAGCACTTGTGACTTAAACTAATGCAAATATTTGAAGTAATCGAAGAAGCAATAACAAAACCTCCAATTCCCCACGACCCGAATAGACAATCATTGAAACAATGGGCGATGTATTGCTTACGGGACAAGGGTTTCAAAGTAGTCTACGCTCAAAATGCTGACTTCGCCATAGAAACTAAAGGTAGTGAAAAGCTGTATTTTAAAGTCGCGAATAATACAGATAATTTAGATAATAAGTTTGGCTGGATAGTTTGGGATAGCAGCAATAAAATCCCTACCATAATACCACCCCAGGTATTGATAGGCTAAAAACTGACTAGTGAGATTTCCAATCGGTAAACCCCGACGTTGGGTTTGTTTTTCTGGTTGAGGTTGCCACGGTGTTGTCGTTTGATTTTCTGTGGGGTATAATCGCTTTTCAAAAATCATCAAATGCTGCTGTGGTAAAAAGTTTTTCGTTTCCCTCCAAGTTAAACCGACAGCTTGCATTTCTTTTTTCACTTGCTTTTGAGTCATTTTGTGCAAAGGTTTAATCATAATAAATGGATTTTCACCCCTGTACTCCACTAAAACCACCCTACCCCCTGGTTTCAATCCCCGCACAATTCCTTCCATCACTTCTTTCGGATTTTCAAACTCATGATAAGCATCTACCATCAAGGCCAAATCAACACTTTCAAACGGTAAATTTGGATTGCTAAGAGTTGCCAAAATAGGCTCAACATTGCTGATATTTTTCTCTTGTTTAAAAAAGTCAATAATATCTAACATTTCCGGCTGAATATCCACCGCTAGCACCTTTCCTTGCGATACTAAAGGTGCCATCAGAAAACTAAAATACCCAGTACCAGCACCAATATCCGCTACTACATTCGTTGGCTTCAAGTCGAGTCCGCTTACCACCTTGCTTGGCTGTTCTTCTAGCTCCCGCGTTGGTCGTTCCAACCAGCCAGCACCAGTGTGTCCCATGACACGAGCTATCTCGCGTTTTATGTAGAATTTACCGATGCCATCAGGACTGTGTTTAACTCGTTGTTCGTAAGCATTAAAGGTTGTAGTAACTGCATTTGCCTCAGTGTAAGGGTTAAACAGCAGGCCCCAGATCATCACGAAGAAAAGTATTATTAAATACAAACCCTTCCAGTTATGTTTGTGGTTCACAATTATCTATCCGCTTCCTTATTCGGTTTAATACCCCGACAAGAACCAAGGAACCCGTTTTGAGTTGGGGTTCTAATCCACATATATAAACCTCCTACGAATTCCTTCTTCCTTCTTCCTTCTTCCTTCTTCCTTCTTCCTTCTTCAAATAACAATCGATTCCAACTCCCGATCGCTCCATTCTCCCTGAAAGCGCTCGGCGACAAAAGGTCGGATAATAAATTTGGCTGGGTTACCGTCTTGAACATCGACCCGCACAAATGTGTAAGGAAGCCGCTTGTTGCTACCATAACCATTGCGACCAACATAAAGTAAAGAATCCGCAACTTTATGGTTCTGATTGCCAGCAGTTTCTCGGAAAGTTTCCATCAATTCTGAACCTTCTCCTCTTTGACGGCGGGGACGACGACCGCTTCCACCAGAGACGATACAATTGATGTTGGAGTCACCGTATCCGATATCATTTGTCCGCAAATGTTCTAGACAGTGAGCATGACCATTGAAAATCAAATCAATTATAGGGCGTCCCTGAGTCTGTGAACCTAGAGTTTTCGAGACAGCATTAAAACAATCGCGCAGACGGTGACGAACTGCTAAAGTTTGCGCTTGATCCCACTTACTTGCTTCGGTAACGTAAGGTGGGTGGTGAAAATAAATTATTCGTCCGCGCACTTCGTCAGTATTCCAAGATTCAATCAGCCGTTGTTTTAACCAGTCTAGTTGTTCAAAATCAACAACGGTGCTTTGGTCGGATGTCAATTGTTTTTCTATATCTATTTTTATTTCATCAATCTGCTGTAACTTAGCTTTCAGAGCATCAATTTCTTCAGCTTCTTCTGGAATATCTTGGTTGAGGGGTGCGATCGCCTCTAATAATTGCATCTCCTCTTGTTCTATTTGCTGCTCTCGCAATTCGAGTTCCCGACGGTAGTTTTCCCCTTCTTTTGTTGCGGGTAAGGGTGATGGAGCGTTAAAAGTATTTGAATCAAGGGCAAAAAAGTCAATTCCACCGTAACGGAAGGTGTAATAACGGTTGGGTAAGCGGGTGAAAATTCCCGGTTCGTAACGCAAACATCGCCCTGTATCAGTTTTGGCAGTGTAATGTTCGTCGAGATGATGTTCTAAATTCTCTGGAGAATTGAATGCTTGCAAGTAGTCCATAAAGGCTTTCGCATAAGCATTTCCTTGATAGGAACCATGCCAGCCAACCTCAATATCTTTATAGCCGAATAAGCGACGCAGAGGGAGAGTACTTCCTGTAACTAATCGGTACATCCACGGTACATCATAGTAATCGTGATTACCTAGAACGGGAAGAATTGGTCGCTCAAAAATCATGCGATCGTAAGAAATGCGTTTCAGGTTTTCGCCACCTTGCAAAAACTCCCGGTAAGGCTCAATAAAATTTTGGGGATAATACTCATGAGAACCCACCTCATAGACAACATCACCCGTGTGCAAGACAAAACTGCACTCATCCCGTTGGGGAAGCATTAATTCTGCTACTCTTCGTTGGGGATTGTGATGGGAGAGAGAACCACTATCACCAATTACCATAAAAGAGAATTCTGAACTATTGGCTTTACCGTCATCCAGAACCATGCTAGTTTGGTCAATACCCCGCTTTACAATACTTTGATGACGCCAGCGCACCCGTTCCTTCATTTTCTCTATTTTCACAGAAATAGGTGAATCGGATATAAATTGCATGATTTTTTAACTCCGGGATGCGGGAATTCCTAAAAATACCTCTTTTATCGCATCTTAATTGTACCCATAAGGCGTCTAAAAGGGGATTATACTTCTAGAGCAAAATTGTGAAATCTTTCATTTCTTTACTTCGTGCCGCTGCACTTAACCTTGACAAAAGTGGACAGCCGTCAACCAAGATCCACGACAACAAACGAAAAATTTCAAAACACGGCTGTCCACTTTTGTCTACGGAGAACCCTCCCCTTCGTCCCTTCGCGGTTCCTAAAAAAAATAATTCTCTAACGAGGATAGCATTACTACAAAAGAACCAAAGCTACAACAGCTAAACCTTGATTCAAACTTAATTCCGCTTGCAGTTTAAGTGACAAACTTTGTGGTTCTGTAACAATAAAACCAAAACGTTCGTAAAAACGAATCAGGTTATAAAAACAAGATAAATAAAAAGGCTTTTTGGCTTGATATATAAGATATTCCACTAAAGCAGAACCTATTTTTTTTCCGCGATACTTTCGTTTAACTATTAAATTTACAAGCACAGAGTGAGTTTGATAATTACGTAATTCCGCACAACCAATAATCGAACCCTTATTATCGATTACCCAATAATTTGAGAATCTTTTGACTGTGAAATTATAAATTAAAAGGATGATATTAATTAAAACAAACAACCCCAAATTATTGACAGCAAATATCAATGACACAATAATTATTATAACAGCTATTATTTTCGTTTTGCCTTCGCTAGCATCCCAACTTAAAAACAAATACTGAATTTGCCAATTATCTTTTACTTCCGCTGGTCGAATTATAAAGTTATTAATCATTTGTTAGTTGTTAGTTGATAGTTGTTGGTTATTGGTTCTTGGTTGTGAATTTCGCTCCTCCTAACTCCAAACTCCTAACTCCTAACTCCTAATTCCTAACTCCAAACTCCTATTGATACCCAGCCGCTTGCAAGGAAAACAACGTCGCATACCTTCCTCCAGCTTCCAATAACTCCTCGTGGGTTCCCTCTTCCAAAAGTTCTCCAGCTTCAATCACCGCAATTTTGTCCGCCATTCGCACTGTTGAGAAACGGTGAGAAATAAGAACCACCATCTGATTTTGAGTCAAGGAGCGAAAATGATTGAAAATATCAAATTCCGCCTGCGGGTCCATCGCTGAAGTTGGTTCATCTAATACCAAAATATCAGCACTACTACGCATAAAAGCCCGAGCGAGAGCAATTTTCTGCCACTGTCCACCGGAAAGTTCCTGTCCACCCTTAAACCACTTTCCCAACTGAGTCCCAAATCCTTCTGATAACAGTTCGATAAAAGGTCGTGCCATGCCCTTGGACGCAGCCAATTCCCAAAGTTCCCTATCTTCGAGATGTTCCACATCACCCACACCAATATTCTCACCCACAGTGAACTGATAGCGGACAAAATTCTGAAAAATTACGCCAATCCGCCGCCGCAGAACCTCTACATCCCATTCTTGCAAATCTAAACCATCAAGTAAGATGCGTCCAGAATCGGGATTGTATAATCTTGTCAGCAGCTTAATTAAAGTCGTCTTCCCAGAACCATTTTCACCCACGATCGCTAATTTTTCCCCCGGTTTCAAATGTAGCGAAAGATTCTTCAGCGCAGGTTGGGAACTTCCAGGATAACTAAATGTTACCTTCTCAAACCTAATTCCATCACCAAGTTTTGTCCCTTTGCTAGCTTTACCCCAAGATTTCGGTACTTCCTCTTCTAAGAAATCGTAGAGATTGGATAGATACAAATTATCCTCATACATCCCACCGATAGAAGTCATTGCCCCAGCAAATGTCGATTGTCCTTGGCGAAACACCGTGAGATACATCGTCATTTCACCCAAAGAAATTCTCCCTGCTACAGTTTCCAGGACAATCCAAGCATAAGCTAGATAGAAAGCAGCAGTACTCAACAAACTTAGCAAATATCCCCAAAGTCCCCGTCTTAAGGTTAAGTCGCGGTCTTCCCCATAAAGTCGGTTAAATAAATCGTGGTAACGTCCTAACAGCATCTTCCCCAATTGGTAAAGTTTGACTTCTTTCGCAAAGTCTTCTCTAGCAACCAGAGTTTCTAAGTATTGCTGTTGCCGAGTTTCTGGCGCACGCCATGAAAACAAACGAAAAGCTTGCCCAGCAAACTTCGTCTCCGCAATAAACGCAGGCATAGCCGCTAAAATTAGCACCACTACCGCCCCAAATGAGAAATTGAGCAACAAAGCACCATAAGTCACCAGTGAAAGCGCACTTTGCACCAAACCAAAAGTACGGTTAACTAGGGAGAGGGGACGACTTGATGCTTCTCGTCTCGCATTGCTCATCTTGTCGTAAAATTCAGAGTCCTCAAACTGCGTTAAATCTAAGGTTAAAGCCTTTTCCAGGATGAGGACATTCACCCGGTGACCCAGCAACACCCGCAACAATGACTGACAAACACTAAGTCCTCGCTGACTACCCGTCAACAATGCGATCGCAATGGCTTCTAATCCAACATATATTAAAGCATTATGACTATTGACAAAATCACTATTTTGTGAGTTATTTTGATTGGCAAAAACCACCGTATCAACAATTAACTTACCGATGTAGGCGATCGCAGCCGGCAACAAACCAGCGACTAAAGTTAAAATTGCCAGAATGACGGTAAGATAGCGGTTGGTAGTCCACACCAACTTAACGGCTCGCCCACTGTAGCGAAACACGGCGAGAGACTGGCGCAGGGCATTACGTTTAAAGCGAATTCTCATATTCTTTTTATACAACGAAATCGCTTTAATTGTTTGAGCAGATGGTAGATTTTTAGTTTACCAACACGCGGACACCTGATTGAGATTGCATTGTGGTTCTACCAAATCACATCAATTTTTCTAATAAATACTCTCTAACTTCGTAACCTTGTAATTCTCCCTGTTGATACTCAGTTCCTGATATTTCAGGGTTCTCTATTTGTTGTAAATCGAACCTAACCAGTTCTTGAGATATCCCAGTTATTGGAGCAAATTTGATTAACTTGTTTACCCAAGTGAGAGTAGTTTCTACTCGATGCTGTAAGCTCGGTGCTAACCACCCCCTACGTCTAGTTCTATTCAAAAATCTAGCTTTACGGTACCGAGTGTTTCTATTTCTTCTACCACGACGTATGGCTTTACGAGATTCTAAAGATGCTTTGATTGCTTGCCCTCTATGAGATAATTCAGCACCCCAAATAACAAGAGAGCCTTGAGTTAAGGCAATACCCGTAGTTTTGGAACCAGGGTCGATCTTTACTTGAATTTCTCGTGTCGGTTCAGTTGATTCAGATTTGAGAATTAGAGTGAATGGGTAACGACGGAATACTGCAGCTAACCCTTTTTTGAGTAGTTTTCGAGCTTCCCCAGGATGTACGGGGTTACAAGGTTTTTTGTTTGTATCAATAAGAAAAACGTAGTTGGACATGGTTGAAAAACTCCGTAAAACGGGTAATGTTAGCTTTGACAAGGTTCGCGGTCAGTACTTTCCAAACGACACTTTCTATAACCCAATAGGAATGTTTAATCGTTCGGTTCTAGAGCAGCAAACTAGCTACGCATTTGCTGGTAGGTCTTTTAACATTTTGCCGTGAACGTAGCGGGCGCTTAGTCTGGTCAGCTATAACTAAAAATCCAGAACTTCTAGACTAGCTAGAAGCCCCGTACCTTCAGGTCGGGGTTGCTGACTCTCTTTAATCTGCTGGGTCAATAAAACTGTTGAGAATATCATCTGGTAGCGGTGTATCAAAGTCAGATGCAATAATAACTTTGCCTTTATCCAGTCCTGGAATTCGAGGTAATGACTGCTTTACAATAGGCACAATACGCGCAATGGGAGTACCAGCTTGGGAAATAATCACTTCTTCTCCTGACAATACTAGACGCAGGAGTTCAGCTAAGTCAGTTGATAATTCGGGAAGCTCTACATTATACATTGACAGTCACTCCAAGTGGTTGCGACTACTCATTTTTGATAATAATATCCTGACATACAAAGTAAGCGATCGCCTAGGCTAAATGGAGAGATTTTAGTTAGTGATGAAATATATCTACGATCGCATGATTGCTGACTTGATTTCTTGAGATATTGTTTAATGGGATCGCTACACCATCTGTTCACAGTATTATTCAAGAATATGCCTCTACGTCAAACCCTATCTTTACCCGACATCCAACTTTCTTATCTAGAGTGGAACCAAGGACAAGAACCCTTACTGTTATTGCACGGTTTAGCCGACCATGCTCTAGTTTGGTCTAGCTTGGGAGATTACCTCGCCCCAAATTATCACATAGTCGCCCCAGATATGCGCGGTCATGGCGAAAGCAGCAAGCCGGAAAAAGATTATAGTTTCCAGAGTGCGATCGCTGATTTAGAAGCACTCATGGATAGCCTCGGATGGTCAAACGCTCATATAGTCGCTCATTCATGGTCTGGTAAACTAGCTGCCATCTGGGCAACACAAAAAATGAACCGTTTTTTGAGTCTAATTCTCGTCGATCCGATATTTATTTGGAAAATGCCCAGCATTCTCAAGCTGACATTTCCGATATTGTACCGCGTCTTACCTTTTCTCAAAGGAATGGGACCCTTCAGCAGTTTAGAATCAGCCCAACAACAAGCACGTCAGTTAAACCAATATCGAGAATGGACACCCTTACAACAGCAAGTCTTCCAAGAAAGCATTGAACAAAAAGCCGATGGTAGTTGGGGTAGCAAATTTACAGTTGCAGCCCGCAATGGTATTTTTGATCAAGTCATGCAGGTAGCAGGTTTAACAACTCCAATTGATATCCCCGCCATGTTTATCCAGTCAGAAAGAGGTGTGAATCGTTTTGATTGGCAAATGAAACCGTATAAAACCTATTTAAAAAATTTACGTATTAGCCAAGTCCCAGGCAATCACTGGGCATTTTTAACACAGCCGGAAACATTTAACCAGACTGTCGAAGTTTTTTTAAAGTTGCAATGTATTAATTGAATGAAGGAAGAAGGAAGAAGGAAGAAGGAAGAAGGAAGAAGGAAGAAGGAAGGCTTAAAAGTTGCAGACACCCTAGGAAAGATATAGAGATATAAGGAATTATTCGGGCTTCTCGATAAATTTTCCGGAGTTTACAAAAATAGCACAGTATTAAACATTATCAACAACGATTTTTGACTAATACCATTTCTGCATGAAGATGCAATTTCCTTGCCCACCTTACTGTGGGCTTTGTACGTATAGCCTCACCCTTCTAGGGTGTGGGGGAATAAAGCGCAACCTCTTGAAATTTTCTTCTCGAACATAATTGGGGGCAAGGGGGCTTCCGAGTCTTTTCCTACCATTGACAGAAACTTTCTGTATCAAAGCTGTGTAGTATTTAGTCAGCTATATCTAGTACTTTATTGGTCAACTAATAAACTCTTCATCGGCAAAAGCCTTTGATTGTAATATGTATAAAACTACAATTCACTCCGTTACTCGCATCCAAGACTTTACCTTAGCGGTCTTTTATACAGAGGAGGGCTGCTGGCAGTTCCGGGTGATTAGTCCCGGCGGTATGGTATTCGGTGAGCGCAAACTTTATTACACAGCCTATGATGCGGAAAGACATGGGCGGGAGTGGATCGGACAAGAAATTTTATAGAAACACAACTTCAATAATTTTGTATCTGCCATTAGATAGATGATTATCATCGTTACCATATACTAGACAGCGCAGATACAATTACCCCACAGTCAGTCATGAGTTTGTGCATAAATCCGAGTTGCCTCAAACCAAATCACCCAGATAATGACGAAAACCGCTTCTGTCAAAGTTGTGGTTCCCCCCTGGAGTTGCTAGGACGCTATCGGGTGATGCGTTTACTCAGTGACAAAACTGGCTTTGGCAATGTATATGAAGCTTATGAACAGGATACGCCAAAAATCCTTAAGGTACTCAAAGAAAATCTCAACCGAGACACCAAAGCAGTAGAATTATTCCAGCAAGAAGCATCTGTGTTAGGACAGTTGAACCATCCTGGGATTCCTTCAGTGGATGGTTACTTCCAATACGAAAGCAGAGAGGGTTTAGTGCTGCACTGCATTGCGATGGAAAAAATCCAAGGCCCTGACTTAGAAGCGTGGTTAAAGCAACAGCAGAATAGACCAATTTCTCAAAGTCAAGCGATCGCTTGGTTAAAACAATTAGCAGAAATTGTAGTGCTGGTGCATAACAAACAGTACTTGCACCGCGATATTAAACCATCTAATGTCATGATCAGACCGGATGGGCAATTGGTGTTAATTGACTTTGGCACAGCGAGGGAAGTAACAAGAACCTATCTAGCCAAAGTCGGTAGCGGTAGCGGTGGTATTACGGCAATTATGTCATCTGGCTATAGTTCCCTAGAACAAATGAACGGTCAAGCTTTACCACAGTCAGATTTTTTTGCTTTAGGACGTACCTTTGTATTTTTGTTGACGGGATACCATCCTTTAGAAATGTACGATGCCCACAGTAATGTTTTACACTGGCGAAACCATGCCACCCATGTCTCACCTTTGCTGTTGAATTTTATCGATTGGCTGATGGCATGGGAAGTAAGTAAACGACCCAGCAGTGCAGAGGAAATTTTACAACGGCTTGCCGAACTTGAACAGCAGCTAAGTGGAACAACTGCTGCAACTGTGAATGTGCTGGGTAGTCCTCCAAAAACAGAAGTATTAGCACCACCACTGATAACTACAACCTTACCGTCACAACCGGAACAACAAGAAAAATTGCCGCCGTTATTAGCCTTAATTGCTGCATTATTAGTGGTATTAGGATTACTCAGTTTAGTAGCATTAGCAACACAAAATTCTAAATTTAATTCATTTCCCAGTTACGGGCAAGCCCCAGAGAAAAAAGGTACACAAGGGAAAGTCGATTATTTTTCTTATGAAGAAGGAAAAGATAGTCAAGGCAGAATAGCAGAGTTTAATATCGCCGTTTTATCTGTAGAATATAAATGGCTTTTAGGAAGCGATTTTCAAATTAAATATAACAACCAAGTTATTAACCTTGAGGCATTAAAATCTAATTTGCAAGAAGAAGGCATCCAGAAAATCATGGAAAATCCCAGCGAAATTATCTCTGTTGGTACAGCTTCTTGCGAAGGAAATGTTGCAGCTGAAGAAAGAAGGGCTTTGGAACGTTCCAAACAAATCCAACTTTTAACCAAGAAAATATTTAACAACACAACCAGTGTTAAAGGATATCGTTTATTAAACCTCGGTCAATTTAGCCGCAGTGACTGTCAGGCAAATCAAGATTTAACAGCATATCAGAGAAGTATTATTATTATTGGTGTGCGGAAACAATCAGAAGGTGTAGTTCTTGATGAAGCACTGCGAGATAGGTTAGAGAAGAAGCCTTTTGCTGATTTTAAATTAGAGGATTATTCCTTGGGATCGGTGGAGAAATTTAAGACTATTCCCAGTAATTTGTAACAGGAACGCGAAAAAAAGATTTGATTGTAGGATAAGCGTCTATCCTACGAAGCATCGGCATTACCTAATGTCTTATATAGGACTATCATTTGATTTTTGAAAGATACGTACAAATACCTGATTTTGTAAGCGCAAGCGCAGGCTACGCCAAGACAAATCATATAGGATTGCTATATGTATCATGAATGCGATTTTTCCAACAATTCCAAATCCCTAAGCTCCCATCCCAGAATACCGCTTTAACCCAGCCCTCCACAGTATCCGATTTAAACCCAAAAATACCAAAATCCAACCCACTGTTGACAAAAATCCTCGCGTTATATCTACAGGTAGCCCGACTAAAAGACTTACAGGAAAATCAATCAAGTAGGGAAAAGGAGTCCAAAGTACAAACGTCCGTAGAGGTGCTGGAAATACCTGCAAAGGCGCAATCATACCAGACAAAAACAAATAAAACAAAAACCAAAAATTCTCTATAGCGCTAGCTCGTTCCGTCCAAAAAGCGAACATCGCGAAGGTATATTGAATTATAAACCTCAGCACAAAAGCCAATACCACCGCTACAGAAAACAGTAGCAAAGTTGCCAAATTTGGCACCCAAAAAGCCTGAGGATAAAGGAAAAAAAATAATCCGACCAATCCCAGCGCAAACGGCATCCTGGCAACTCTTTCCGAAAGATGCGATGCAACATGATGCCATACTGGATCGATTGGTTGTAACAACTTCGGCGAAAGTTTTCCTTCCACCACTTCTCTTTCAAACTCCCAAACTACCCAAGTAACCGTAAATTGTCTGACAAGGAAAACCGCCAGAAAATAACGGGCAAAATCCACAGGTGTCAAACCAAACTTTCCACCTTGTGCCGTTTGCGTCCAAACTCCCATTAAAATTATAGGTAAAGACCCAGACAAAACCCATAAAATTAGTTCGGCACGATACTCTACCATATAGGCGTAGTACACAGAAAGAAATGTGAAAGTTTTTTTTATAATCCGCTGCATGAAATCCTAATTATTTGTATTCTTAATAATTCAATAACTCCTAACTCCCAACTCCTAACTCCCAACTCCCAACTCCCAACTCCCAACTCCTAACTCTTCAAACCACTCCGGCATTAAAAACCCGCCCAATAACTTCTTCCACCGGTGGTTCAGTGACTGTTAAATCCACAACATCTAAATCCGCTAAAATTCTCGATACAGTCCGAGCGATCGCTTCTTGCTGAACCATAAAACACACGTTTGACCCTTCGAGTTCTTTCACATCTCCATAAAACATGAGTTTTTCTTTCGGTAGAGGTTGGGCTAACTCTATATGAACTTCTCGGTAAGGGGCAAAGCTTTCAAGGAGTCCATCTAAGCTGCCGTCATACATCAATTTTCCTTGGTGAATCAGCAGCACTCGTTTGCATAAAGCAGTAATATCTGCCATGTAATGGCTAGTCAATAACACTGTTGCTTGATAGCGTTGATTATACTCGCGCAAAAAATTCCGCACCGCCCCTTGAGCGTTAACATCCAGCCCTAGCGTCGGTTCATCCATAAACAGCACAGAGGGACGGTGTAACAATGCGGCTAACAGTTCTGCCTTCATCCGTTCACCCAAAGACAGTTTTCTTACAGCTTGGTTTAACTTTCCTTCCAAGGAAAGCATCTCTGTTAATTCTCCCACCCGTTGCCGAAATTCTTTATCGGAAATATCGTAGACAGCAGCATTAATTTTTAAAGAATCCAATGCGGGTAAATCCCAAAGCAACTGCTGTTTTTGCCCCATCACCAAGGTAATTTTCTGTAAAAATGCTTCTTGACGGCGAAATGGGACGTGTCCGGCAACTCTGACATTACCACTAGAAGGATGAATTAATCCCGTGAGCATTTTTAGTGTAGTGGTTTTCCCGGCACCATTAGGCCCTAGAAATCCCACCACCTCACCGGGAGCAATTTCAAACGAAACATTAGAGACGGCATTAATCGAACGGTAGGTGCGCTTGAAAAAGTGGGCGATCGTACCTTTCATGCTCGGTTCTTTTACAGCGACTGGATAAACCTTACTCAGGTTGTCGGCAATAATTATTGACATAATTTTTATTTTAGGGGATGCACAACCCAAAAAAATGATTTTTTTATCAATGAAGGAAGAAGGGGGGTTTATATATGGGGATTCTGACAAGGCAGCTTTGCGGAGGAAGATTCCTTCTTCAAACGTGCCACTCAAAACTGACAACGCATAGAAAGTAGGGATTTAAAATCCCTACAAACAAAAAAACTTCTTCCTTCTTCCTTCTTCCTTCTTCCTTCTTCAATAATTCATCGCAACCTACCCGATCGCAAAATACTAATAATCAACCACAGCCCTAACAAACTAGCGACAGCAAACAAAATATTGCTCGATAATGACAACTGAGCCGTCCGAGCATTACTAGATATAATTGCGGCTCCCATTATCAGTGAACCTACTAGGATACTGAAAGAGAGCCGATTGGCAGCATCATCTGTAGTGCGCCGCAGACCATCTAAACCCTGTATTGAGACATTCCATTGTAAAGTTTCCGATGTTACTCTATCAAGGAGTAACTCCAGTTGACGTGGAGATTGTAGAGAGAGACTTTTTACATCGAGTGCGGTTCTTAAGAGCGATCGCACGGGACTATCACCCAACAACTGCCGTCTAAATAAATCTGTCAGTAGTGGCTTAACTTCATCAATAAAATTCAGTTCTGGGTTGAATCCTCGCGCCACTCCCTCTAAATTCGCTAGGGTTTTGGCATACAAACCCATGTTACTTGGTAAGCGAATTTTATTATTGCGGGCGACTTGCAATACTTCATAGATGACTTGACTAAAATTAATGTCCGTCAAATTCAAGTTGTGATATTTGCGCAGCATCCGGTCATAGTCACTTTCCAGACGTGCCAAAATCACCGGCTGATTGGAATCTGCTAATTGCAATGTTAATTGAGCGCAACGTTGAGCATCTAAATCCACGATCGCCAACAACATTTCTGTTAATATTTGCTGCGTGCGTGGGTCGAGTCTGCCCACCATGCCACAATCTAGTAGGGCAACGCGACCATCTCGAAGATAAAACAAGTTACCTGGATGGGGATCGGCATGAAAGAAGCCATCTATATACAGTTGTTGGAAGAAAGCGCGAAATAATAGGGTGGTAATTTCTTTGCGTTCTATGGCGGGGTCTTTACCGTTTTTCTCGCGGCTTAAATCAGCAGATAGTATTGGTACGCCGTCCAACCACTCCATTACTAATAATTTTGGTGTAGTTAAATCCCAGAAAATTTCGGCAACCACAAGTTGTTTGGGATCGAACCAACGACTGGTGGATAAATTGCGTCGGAGTTGGTCTGTGAAACCTGCCTCCCGTGTGAAGTCTAATTCAGCTTCTAATGCTTTGCAGAATTCTTCGGCTATAGATTTAATTTCAACGCTTTGGCCAAATTCAGTCCGTGCGACTAAATCGGCGATCCCTTGAATTAGAGCAATATCTTTGGCAACAGTAGAATCAATTCCCGGACGTTGTACCTTCAGGGCCACTTCTCGGCCATCGGCAAGTGTAGCACGATGTGTTTGGGCAATCGATCCTGCCGCCACTGGAATGGCATTTACAGTGATGAAGGTTTCTTCTAATGGCCGTTTGAGTTGCTTGCGAATCAGGACTTCGATATCTGACCAAGGTGCAGGTGGTACTGCGTCTTGCAGAGTCGAGAGTTCATCAATGTAAGCTCCGCTAAGTAAGTCTGGACGGGTAGACATTAGCTGACCGAGTTTTACATAAACTGGGCCTAAATCTACCAGGATATTTTTTAGGACAGCGGGTGTGGGTAGCTGGGGTTCGGACGCTTTACCACCAGTAATTAGGCGGCGCATATAGTCCCAACCGTTGCGAAGCAGTACTTCTACGATTTCTCTTTGACGGGGAACTGTTTGAGTCAGGAACATAGTTTTATTAAAAAATCGTAGAGCGCGAGTGGGGAGTGTGGGGAGTGGCGGAGTGGCGGAGTGGGGGCATAGGGGAGTGGCGGAGTGGGGGGAGTGGGTAAAAATTTATTCTTCCCCCTGCTCCCCCGCTCCCTGCTCCCCTGCTCCCCCACTCCTTCCCTCCTCTTCCTAAAGGGGTAAGCAGCAGGGGATGACGATGCAGCTTGCTCCGTTGCTAGTTGCTAGGGTTTTGCTAGCCTGAGTACAATCCTTAAATCTTTGTAAAGATAATTTGACGAGTTCTGTTAAATTTTGCTCTGTAAGTATACGTTTGATGTAATTTGAACAGGACTCCCCACCATGCAATTGGCGGTGAGAACAAGAAAATCCTTTCCGAGGAGAAATATACTTTTGATAAGCAGTAATTGAACTTATTGCCATTGTCTTGGCGAGAGGGTCTAAGCTGTAAACTTGCATAACCGATACATAAATCAACTGACAATTAAGTTATACTAGAAAAAACGGCTTTTTCGCCTCTGCCAAGGGTTTTAGGTTTTTGTTATTTGTTAGTTGTTATTTGTTGGTTGTTATTTGTTGGTTGTTAGTTGTTGGTTGTTGGTTGTTGGTTGTGAATTTCCAACCACTAACCACTAACCACTAACCACTAACCACTAACCACTAACCACTAACCACTAACCACTAACTCCTCATAACAGTTCTGTAAATCGGGGATCGCTTTGTAGGGTTTTGAGGATTTGCTTGATTTCCTGGGTGCGGTCTTTTTTAACGACGAGAGTGACATTGCGATCGCGCACAATCACCACATCCTCTAAACCGATGGTAACAATAACATCTTCATCATTGGTGGCATAAATAATTGCGCCTTGCGTATCTAAACCTACGTGGGTAGCTAGTTCTACATTGGGTTCGTTTTCTTTTTTGAGCAAACGTTCGATCGCATTCCAATCACCTAAATCATCCCAACCAAATTCTACAGGTAAGACATATGCAAGGGCTGTCTTTTCCATTAAGGCGTAGTCTATACTCTTTTTAGGCAACTGGGGATATATATCAGGACCGTGTTTTTCAATCGGTTCGATGATTTCCGGAGCGTGGATATGCAGTTCTTCAAGAACAACCCCCGCCCGAAAAATAAACATCCCGCTATTCCAGCTATAACGTCCCGTAGATAAAAAAGTTTCAGCTGTCTCACGGTTGGGCTTTTCAGCAAAGCGGTTGACATGATAAGCTGGCAAGTCATTAAAGCTACCAACATGAGCGCCTTGTTCAATGTAGCCATAGCCAGTGGATGGAAAAGATGGCTTGATCCCCAGTGTGACAATCGCTGCTGTGTTTGCTGCCAGTTCTACTGCCGCATTTAATGTGTGAGCGAATGCTTCTTGGTTGGCGATCCAGTGGTCAGCAGGGAAAAAACCGATAATCGCATCTTCTCCGTAACGTTTTTTGATTTCCAAACTTGCCCAGGCAACTGCGGCAGCAGTATCCTTTCCCTGTGACTCGATTAATAAGTTCTGTGATGGCAACTCGGGAAGTTGTTCTTCAACTCCACCAGCTATTTGACTAGAAGTTATTACCCACAAGTTGTCCCAACCACCTGCCAATGGTAGCAGTCGGTCAGCGGTTGACTGTAAGAGACTTCTATTGCTGCCATCAAGACACAAAAATTGCTTAGGTCGGTTAAGGCGACTCAGGGGCCAAAAACGTTCACCTTTACCACCGGCGAGAATTACGGGGAACAACGATCTAGTCATTTTGTCATACAAGCTTACTGAAGGACACTACAAGTTTACTGTGACATTTTCCACTGGCAAGATTCGTAGCTTGCATTAACATAACGTTTAGGGAGTGGTGAGTGGGGAGTTAGTCGTGGTCAAAGAAGTGCAACGGTCAGACAATCAAAGACAATTTCAAGAATTACAAATGTCCTCAGAATTTGAGGAGACACAACAACAGCCCAGTAAGGATTCCCGTCGTGTTGTAGAGTCTGTGGGTTCTATCCCCAGCCAACTTTACAATCGCATGGGCTTGACAATGCCCCGCTGGCTATTTTGGATATTAACAATTGTTACCGGGATGACTCTATCGGGGTTGCTGGTATCAACTTTGGCGCTATGGACTCCGCTATGGAGCGATTTGGATCGAACCGATGAAGAACTGGGAATGGCTCCGAAGGATGCCCAAAACAGCCTTATGCCTGGGGAAGTTTGGAGCAATGTCTCAAAGTACCAGCTCGTAAAACCGATGAACATTTTACTTCTGGGGATTGAACCAGTTAAGGGTTCTGTTGACGGTTCACCAGAAAGTTTTTCTGGTCCAAGCGACACTATGCTACTCTTGCGGCTAAACCCCAACGATAAATCGATTCGGGTGCTTTCGATTCCTCGGGATACAATGATTTCGATTCCTGAAAAGGGATTAAAAAAAGTATCCGACGCTAACAAAGATGGTGGTACTGTGTTGGCAAATCGGGTCGTCAGCCGAAGCTTAAACAATGCGCCAATTGACCGCTACGTCCGTATTTCTACTAGTGGATTGCGGCAGCTAGTCCATCAGTTGGGTGGTGTAGAGGTTTTTGTTCCACAGCCAATGGTCAAAGATAATACTCAACAATTACCAGAGAATTTAGTTAGCGGTTGGCAAACTCTTAACGGTGAACAAGCAGAACAATTTGTACGTTATCGCGAACCAGGAAGCGGTGACTTGGCAAGAGTGCAGCGACAACAAGCATTACTCGCAGGGTTGCGCGATCGCCTTAACAGTCCCACTGTTCTGCCCAGGTTGCCTCAATTAGTTCGCATCATGCGAAAATATTTGAATACCAATTTGAAGGTAGAAGAAATGTTGGCGTTGGTGAATTTCTCCCTTAACCTCGAGCGAGATAATTTCCAAATGGCGATGTTACCTGGTATTTTCAGCCGTTTAAGTGCAGACCCTGATAGTTATTGGCTGGATTTGACTGGACAGGTGAACCTACTCAATGATTATGTCGGCGTTACCATCGCCGGGATGCAGCCAACAGTAAAACCCCTACCCAGTTTGAGAATTGCTATTCAAAATGCCTCCAAAAAACCGGAACTAACTGAAAAAGTTATTAACGCTCTCAAACAAAAAGGATATACCAAAGTTTACGCCGTACCTGATTGGGCTGATAAACATAGTCCAACTGAGATTATCGCTCAGAAAGCCAACCCTCAAAGCGCTGTAGAACTACAAAAAGTCCTAGGTATAGGTAAGATTGTAGTCTCGGCAACTGGGGACATCGAATCTGACCTCACCATCCGGATTGGGAAAGATTGGAAATAGTCAATTTTTAGTGGTTAGTGGTTAGTGGTTAGTGGTTAGTGGTTAGTGGTTAGTGGTTAGTGGTTAGTGGTTAGTGGTTAGTGGTTAGTGGTTAGTGGTTAGTGGTTAGTGGTTAGTGGTTAGTGGTTAGTGGTTAGTGGT
>JAESGD010000128.1_pt1 | contig 31385 bp, 26 predicted proteins | sample 9269581 | NCBI WGS metagenome assembly JAESGD01 (sample SAMN14515903, study PRJNA621661) | algae metagenome | isolation source: Cyanomargarita calcarea GSE-NOS-MK-12-04C and co-occurring heterotrophs from... | place: USA: Grand Staircase Escalante National Monument, Utah | collected 2007-12-30 | reverse complement strand
GCGCGCTCACGCAGATCCTCGGAGTAAGGGCGCATCCAGCGCTGGCCTCCATCGCCCAGCCCAGAGCTTGAATCAGATCTCAGCCCGTTTCGGAATCCCGATTCCGATCAAACACAACATGCTCTAGTTGTGCAAGTCCCGGGCAATCTTGCCCGGGCCGTGGCTCGGCGGTATTCCTGCCGGCGGGCCACGCTCCCCCACCGGGGCGCATCAGCTTCTGGAAGGGAGCAGCCATGACCATGCCGAAGCCGGGACTCCGTCCCGCAAACCCCCGCTTTTCCTCGGGCCCCTGCGCCAAGCGTCCCGGTTGGACGCTTGAAGCGTTGGCTTCCGCCGAACTCGGCCGCAGCCATCGCGCCGCCGGCCCGAAGGCGCGTCTGAACGAGGTTATCGCGCGATCCAAGGCCGTGCTTGGCATGCCGGAGGATTGGCGCCTTGGCATCGTGCCGGGTTCCGACACCGGCGCGGTCGAGATGGCGCTCTGGTCGCTGCTCGGTGCGCGGGGCGTCGATATCCCGGTTTGGGAAAGCTTTTCGGGCGATTGGGCAGCCGACATCGTCAAGGAACTGAAGCTCTCGGATGCGCGCGTGATGAAGGCGCCCTACGGCCGGCTGCCGGACCTCGCTTCGGTGGAGTGGACGCGCGACGTGGTGTTCGTCTGGAATGGCACGACAAGCGGCGTGCGACTGCCCAATGCCGACTGGATCGCCGATGATCGCGAAGGTTTGGCGATCTGCGACGCCACCTCCGCCGCCTTCGCCATGGACCTGCCCTGGCCGAAGCTCGATGTCGTGACCTGGTCCTGGCAGAAGGTTCTGGGTGGGGAGGCCGCGCACGGGATGATCGCGCTCTCGCCGCGCGCTGCCGCGCGGCTGGAATCCCACACGCCCGCCTGGCCCATGCCGAAAGTGTTCCGGATGACCAAGGGCGGGAAGCTGGCTGAGGGCATCTTCAAGGGCGAGACGATCAACACCCCCTCCATGCTGTGCGTCGAGGACGCGCTGGACGGGCTGCGCTGGGCCGAGGGTATTGGCGGCCTGCGGGGCCTTGTTGCTCGCAGCGAGGCGAATCTCGCGGCGGTCGCCGTTTGGGTGGCGCGCACGCCCTGGGTGGATTTCTTGGCCGAGGATGCCGACACGCGGTCCTGTACCTCAATCTGCCTGAAGATCGTGGCACCCTGGTTCATGGCGCTGGACGCTGAGGGGCAGGCTGGCGTGGCCAAGAAGCTCGCTTCCATGCTCGAGAAGGAAAACGTGGCGCTGGACGCCGCCAACTACCGCGACGCCCCGCCGGGCCTTCGCATCTGGGGCGGCGCGACTGTCGAGACGTCGGATATCGAGGCGTTGCTGCCGTGGCTTGACTGGGCCTTTGCGGAGATTGAAGCAGCGCATCATGTGAAGGCGGCCTGACGCATGACGCCGAAGGTTCTGATCAGCGACAAGCTGTCGCCCGCAAGCATCGACATTTTTCGGGCACGCGGGCTCGATGTGGATTTCCGGCCGGGCCTTCCTCCGGCCGAATTGCGCGCCATCATTGGCGACTATGATGGGTTGGCCGTGCGCAGTGCGACCAAGGTCACGCGTGAAGTGCTGGAGGTTGCGCCGAAGCTCCGCGTGGTCGGCCGTGCCGGGATCGGCGTGGACAATGTGGACGTGACCAGCGCGACCGCGCGCGGCGTCGTCGTGATGAACACGCCGCACGGCAACGCGATCACGACGGCGGAGCACGCCATCGCGATGATGTTCGCGCTCGCGCGCCAGATCCCGGAAGCCAGCGCCAGCACGAAAGCCGGGAAGTGGGAGAAGAACCGCTTCATGGGCGTCGAGCTGTCAGCCAAGACGCTTGGCCTGATCGGCTGCGGGAACATTGGCGCGATCGTGGCCAATCGCGCCATCGGTCTGCACATGAAGGTGGTCACCTATGATCCCTTCCTGTCGGACAAGCGGGCGCTGGAGGTCGGGGTCGAAAAGGTGGATCTGGACGCGCTGCTTGCACGCGCCGATATCGTCTCGATCCACGCACCCTTCACCGACCAGACGAAGAACATCCTGTCGCGCGATCGCATCTTCGCCATGAAGAAGGGCGCGCGCGTGGTAAACTGCGCGCGTGGCGGATTGCTGGATGAGGCGGCACTTCATGAGGCGCTGGTCAGCGGCCATATCGCCGGCGCGGCGCTCGATGTGTTCGAGCATGAGCCTGCCACCGACAGCCCGCTGTTTGGCCTTGAGAACGTCGTCTGTACGCCGCATCTCGGCGCCGCCACGGCGGAGGCGCAGGAAAATGTAGCGCTGCAGGTGGCCGAACAGATGGCGGATTTCCTGCTGACCGGCGCCGTCTCCAATGCCATCAACATGCCGAACGTCACTGCCGAGGAAGCACCGCGCCTCAAGCCCTATATGGCCTTGGCGCGGGATCTCGGCGCCTTGGCCGGGCAGCTCACTGTCGCGCAGAACGCACCGATCCAGGCGATCCGCGTGGAGTACGAAGGCCAGGCGGCAGAGCTGAACCAAAAGCCGCTCACGGCTGCCGCCCTGGCGGGTGTCCTGACGCCCATCATGGGTGCGGTGAACATGGTGAACGCGCCGGTACTCGCCCGTGAGCGCGGGATCGATGTGGCGGAAACGGTGCTTGAACGTAGCGGGGATTACGCGACGCTCCTGCGCGTGACCGTGGTCGCCGGCGACCAGACGCGCAGCGTAGCCGGGACGCTTGTTGGCACGGGGCGCCCGCGTCTGGTGGAGATCAAGGGAATCGCGGTCGAAGCCGATTTCGCGCCGCACATGCTCTACGTCACCAACCAGGATCGCCCCGGCTTCATCGGGCGTTTCGGCACCACCCTGGCGGAAGCAGGTATCAATATCGCGACCTTCCATCTCGGCCGAAACGCCCCCGGTGGCGATGCGATCTGCCTGGTCGGCCTCGACGCGCCGGTGCCTGACCCGGTTCTCGCGGCGGTGCGGGCGCTGCCGCTGGTGGTCCGCGCCGTCCCTCTGGTGTTCTGATGCCCCAGCACCATCCGCTGGCATCACGCCGGCGGATGGCGTGCATCCCCATGTCAGATTGGCGGGTTCAACGCGCATGGCGCATTTTGGGGAGACCAGGAAGGGACCTGCACCATGTCAACCACGCTCGCTTCACCCGCTCGACCCGCCGCCGGCATGCGCATTGGCCATGTCCATCTGAAGGTCGCCGACCCGGAACGCTCGCTATCCTTCTGGCGCGACCTGATCGGGCTGGAGGTGCAGCAGCGCATGGGCAGCCAGGCAGTCTTCCTCTCGGCCGACGGCTACCACCACCATATCGCGCTCAATACGTGGGAAAGCGCTGGCGGCAGCCCGCCGCCCTTCGGCACGACCGGCCTGTTCCACGTCGCGCTGTTGTATCCTGATAGTCGCGCCCTGGCCGCCGCGTTCAAGCGCCTTGCGGCAGCGAACTGGCCGCTGGAGGGTGCCTCGGATCATGGCGTCTCGGAGGCGTTGTATCTGCGGGATCCGGATGGAAATGGTGTCGAGCTATACCGCGATCGCGACAGCGCCGACTGGCCCCGCGACGATGCAGGTGCACTCGCGATGTTTACCAAGCGGCTCGATCTACGCGGTTTGTTGGCTGACGCCGGCTGAAGCGTCGATAACGGGGTTACCAGATATCGCTGCTGGCAACCGCGATGGCTTCGGGCAGATCGTCATTGAGAATCAGGGCGATGGTTGTCGCGTTAGGCTGGTTCAGCAAAGCAGGCCCCCGTACGGAGACAAGCTCGAAGTAGAAGGTCTCATCCGCTTCGAACGCGGTGTCGCCCAGGATCTGGACACCGATCGTGCGTGTGGTCTGCCCGGGTTGGAAGTTCAGTGTGCCCGTGCGCGCAACATAGTCGGCTCCCGCTTGCGCAGAGCCATCGAGGGTTGTGAATGTAACCTGGATCAGTGCAAGCGCCGCGAAGGACAGCTCGGCAGTGAAAACCACGTTGCGGACATCCGCATGGCCCTCTGCGCGGCTCACTGTCGCGGCCAGCACGCGCACACTCGGCAGCGTTGTGGTGTCGTCGTTCAGGATAAGCCCGACCGCCAGATTGCGGTTGGTGTCGATTTGCGCCGGACCGGTGACAGCAAATAGATCAACGTAAAGCCGTTCGTCTTGCTCGTATGTTGCGTCGCCAAGTACCCTTATGCCAAAGGTCGCCTGTGTTTCACCCGGCCGGAAGACCAATTGCCCTGAGCGGAAGGCATAATCGCTTCCATGAGAGGCGCTGCCATTCGACGTTTCAAATTTGACGCGCACAATTGTTGATACCGCGAAGGAGAGTGTCACCTGGAGAATCAGGTTGCGCGCGCCCTCGAAGCCCTCGTTGGCAAGAACTGTATCGGTATCAAATCCAACAAAGGGCAGATCGAAGCCGTCATCATTCACGATCGTTGCCGTCACGGCCGTTTCGTCGGGCTGCATCACGGCGGGACCGGTGAGCGAGGTTATCTCGACATAAAAGGTCTCATCGAACTCGGCCGCGGTGTCCCCGGTGGCCCAGACGGCGAAGGTCTTGCGGGTTTCCCCAGCCAGGAAACTCAGTGTCCCACTCCGCGCCTGGTAGTCCTCGCCGGCTGCGGCGCTGCCGTTCACGGTGGCGAAGCTGACCCGGACGGTGCTGATCGCAGCTTCCGAGAGGACGATCGCAAACACTATACTGCGGGGCGCCGACTGGCCTTCCGCGACCGCCGGCAGGTCGGACTCGATCCGAACGAATGGCAAAAGCCGCGTGGTCTTAAGGGACGCCGACATATTTCATTCGATGATCTTGATCACCGAAATGAGCATTCAGCGGACCAAATTGTCAACCTTCAGTTGACGATCTCTAGCCAGCAAACGGATCTCTCAGCATGATCGTATCGTCGCGTTCCGGGCTGGTGCTGAGCAAAACCACCGGTGCATTCACCAGTTCTTCGATGCGGCGGACGTATTTGACAGCCTCGGCCGGCAAATCGGCGTAGCTGCGCGCGCCCCGCGTGGAGCCCGGCCACCCGGGAAGGGTCTCATAGACCGGCTGAGCCAAGGCCTGCGCACCAAGCGCTGCCGGAAGGTGTTTCACTTCGTCATCGCCAATCCGGTATCCGGTGCAGATGCGCAGTTCTGGCAAGCCATCGAGAACATCGAGCTTCGTCAGGACCAGCCCCTCAATCCCACCGACCTGCACGGCCTGGCGCACAAGCGCGGCGTCGAACCAACCGCAGCGGCGCGGGCGCCCCGTCACCGTGCCGAACTCGCGGCCACGCTCGCCAAGCTGCCGCCCCGTTCCGTCATGCAGTTCGCTCGGGAACGGGCCGGAACCGACGCGGGTCGTATAGGCTTTGGCGATGCCGAGCACATAGCCGATCTGCTTTGGGCCGACGCCGGAGCCGGCGGCCGCGTTGCCGGCAACGGTGTTGGAGGAGGTGACGAAGGGATAGGTGCCGTGATCGACATCCAGCATCACGGCCTGAGCACCTTCGAACAGCACGCGTTCGCCTGCTAGGCGGGCCTGGTCCAGCCGCTGCCAGACCGGCTCCGCGAAGGGCAGCAACCGCGGCGCCAGCCCGGTCAACAATTCCATCAATGCCTGCTTTTCGAAGGTGGGCGCCCCGAGACCCGCCAGCAGCGTGTTGTGGTGCAGCAGCAGTTCATCGAGCTTGTGCGACAATGTCTCGGGCTCCGCGAGATCGCAGAGCCGGATCGCTCGGCGCGCGACCTTGTCCTCATAGGCGGGACCGATGCCACGCCCTGTCGTGCCAATCGCAGCCTTGCCCCGCGCCGCTTCGCGCGCCTTGTCGAGCGCGGGGTGGACCGGGAGGATCAGGGGCACGTTTTCCGCGATGCGGAGGTTGGCGGGTGTGACGGAAAGCCCTTGGGCCGTGACCCGCGCGATCTCCGAAAGTAGCGCCTCGGGGTCGAGCACGACACCGTTGCCGATCAAGCCGAGTTTGCCGCGCACCACTCCCGAGGGCAGCAGCGAAAGCTTGTAGGTCTCATTGCCGACCACCAGAGTGTGGCCGGCATTGTGGCCACCCTGGAATCGCACGACGATATCCGCGCGGCTGGCCAGCCAGTCGACGACCTTGCCCTTGCCCTCATCGCCCCATTGGGCGCCGATCACCGCGACATTCGCCATGGGATTAATCCTCCAGCGCGACCGCGTGGCCGTGCGGATCGAGGGTGTGTGTGCAGCGAAGGCCGGCGGCCGTGTCGGCGGTCGACAGCGACCGGATCGTGGCGAACCCCTGGGCCTGCAGGACCGTGGCGGTGGCGGGGCTCGTGCCGGTCGGCAGGAACACGCGGCGCCGCGCAGCACGCGGTGGCACGGCGCGCAGCAGCGCATCGGGGTAGAGTGTCATCCCGGTGGCTTGCTCATCGCCAGACAGGTAGCGGCCACCGCGCGCGACTTCGCCGGTCAGCGCCGGGCCAAACACGGTGAAGGCTACCCCTGTGTGGTAGCGGAGGCCGCGGAACTCCACCGGGTCCAGCGTGATCCGCAGGCCTGGCACGAGCCGGCGTATGGCAGCCACCACGGCGGCCGCGTGGTCCGCAATACTGCGTGCGGCAGCCGGCAGGGCCGCCGATTCCAGGGCCGCGAGGGCACCGTCTGCAGTGCCGGCTGCGGCGAGCAGGATCGGGAGCAGTTGCGGGTCCATGCCCACCGATGCCCCGATTTCGGTGACTGCTGCCACATCCTTACGGTCCAGAGCGCGAGCCAAACGCTGCCGTGAATCGCCGGTGACACCCATGCTGTCCAACAGGACCGGGGTCAGCCGTGGCAGTGTGATGTCGAGCGAGATCTCCCGCAGGCCGGCCTCTGCCAGTGCCAAGGCGGCGACCGCCGCGACCTCCGCGTCCGCCGCGGCGCTGTCAACGCCGATCAACTCGATGCCGGCCTGCGGAAACTGCCGCGCCGGCGCCAATTGCGTGCCACGGACCCGCAGAACCTGGCCCGCATAAGACAGCCGGAGGGGGCGGGGATAATGCTTGAGGCGCGTTGCCGCGATGCGCGCCACCTGTGGCGTGGTATCGGCGCGCAGGCCCATCATCCGCTGGCTGACCGGGTCCATAAGCCGGAAGGTCTGGTCGGAGACCGCGGCGCCGGAGCCGGCAAAAAGGCTGTCCTCGAACTCCAGCAGCGGAGGCTTCACGCGTTCATAGCCATGGCGCGCGAAGGTCTCGGCCAGCACCTCCACCAGCACGGCTTCCCGTTCCGCGTCAGGCGGCAGCAGGTCGGAAAGGCCGGCGGGGAGTAGTGCGGGGTTCGGCGGATCGTCGGTCATGTTCTGGCGTGTTGAGGCGCCGCGTGTGTGGCAGGGGGGGGCGCCGGCCGCAACCCCTGCCGGATCATGCCCGAGCAGAACCAATAGCATAGCACCAGCCTGTCTTGCCGGCGCTTTCCTGAATCAGGCGTCCATCTTGAGAGCTGCGATGAACGCGCTTTGCGGAATTTCCACCTTGCCGAATTGCCGCATCCGCTTCTTCCCCTCCTTCTGCTTGTCGAGAAGCTTCCGCTTGCGGCTGATGTCACCGCCGTAGCACTTGGCGGTCACATCCTTCGACATTGCGCTGATCGTCTCGCGCGCGATGACGCGTCCGCCGATGGCGGCCTGGATCGGAATCTTGAACAACTGGCGCGGGATCAACTCCTTCAGCTTCTCGCAAATCTGCCGGCCCCGCCGATCGGCCTGGCTGCGATGTGCCATGAAGGACAAGGCGTCCACCGGTTCGGCGTTCACGAGGATCGAGATCTTTACCAGATCGCCGGCCTCATACCCATCGACGGCATAGTCGAAGCTTGCGTAGCCACGGCTGATGGATTTCAGGCGGTCGTAGAAGTCGAAGACCACTTCATTCAAAGGAAGGCGATAAACAGCCATGGCGCGGGCGCCGACGTAGGTGAGATCGACCTGCTGGCCCCGGCGCTCGTTGCAGAGTGTCAGAACGGGGCCGAGATAGTCGTCCGGCACCATGATGGTGGCCTTGATCCAGGGTTCTTCGATTTGGTCGATAACGCTGGGGTCGGGCATGTCGGCAGGATTGTGGAGTTCCTCCACCATGCCATTGGTCCGGCGGATCTTGTAGACGACGCTCGGCGCGGTCGCGATCAGATCCAGGTCGAATTCGCGCGAAAGCCTCTCCTGCACGATTTCCAGATGCAGCAGGCCAAGGAAGCCGCAGCGATACCCCATGCCGAGGGCGGCGCTGTGTTCGGCTTCATAATGAAAGCTGCTGTCGTTCAGCCGCAGCTTGCCCACGCTTTCGCGCAGCTTTTCGAAATCATCGGCATCGACAGGATACAGGCCGCACCAGACAACTGGCACGCTCGGCTTGAAGCCGGGGAGGGCTTCGGCGGCGGGGTTGCGGTCCTCGGTCAGGGTGTCGCCAACATTGGTATCCGCCACGGTTTTGATGGCGGCGGTCACGAAGCCCATCTCGCCGGGGGAAAGGTAGTCCACCGGCACCATCTTGGGCGTGAAGACGCCGACCTGTTCCACCGTGTGGGTGGAACCGTTCGACATCATGCGAATCTTCTGACCCTTCCGCAGGATGCCGTCCTTCACCCGCACCAGCACGACGACGCCGAGATAGGCGTCATACCAACTGTCGACGAGCAACGCCTTCAGCTGCGCATCCGGGTTGCCGGTTGGCGCGGGAAGACGGGTAACGATCGCCTCGAGCACGCCTTCGATGTTGAGGCCCGTCTTCGCGCTGATCATCACGGCGTCGGACGCGTCAAGGCCGATGACATCCTCGATCTGCTGCTTCACACGGTCGGGCTCGGCCGCCGGCAGGTCGATCTTGTTCAGGACCGGCACGATCTCATGGTTCGCGTCCAGCGCCTGGTAGACATTGGCCAGCGTCTGCGCTTCGACCCCCTGGGAAGCGTCGACCACCAGCAGCGAGCCTTCGCACGCCGCCAAGCTGCGGGAGACTTCGTAGGCGAAGTCCACATGGCCTGGCGTGTCCATGAGGTTCAGCGTGTAGACCAGCCCATCCTGCGCCTTGTAGGCGAGGCGGACGGTCTGCGCCTTGATCGTGATGCCCCGCTCCCGCTCGAGCTCCATATTGTCGAGCAGTTGTTCCTTCATGTCGCGCAACGCCACGGTGCCGGTGGTCTGGATCAACCGGTCAGCGAGCGTCGATTTCCCATGGTCGATATGGGCGATGATCGAGAAGTTGCGGATTCGGTCTATCGGAACGTCGGTCATGCGTGTGCCTGCGTGTTCGCGGATGACATAGGGGCACTTGCCGCCGCTGCAAAGCTTTCGCTCAGCGCGCAGCAGCCGGCAGAAGCGGTCGCAAACGCCACATGGCCCACGCACCGAGCAGCGGCCCCGGCGCCAGCACCGCAAAAGCCCAGTCCCAGCCCAGCCAGGCGACAGCGCCGGGAACGATGCCGATGGCAATGGCGGTCAGCAGGAAGCCCAGGCTGGTCTGCACGGCCAGCATGGTGCCGACGTAGTCGGCCGGCGACAGGGTGACGACGCAGGCGGAAAACTGCGCCGAATCCGCCACGACCGTGAAGCCCCAGACCAGGGCCAGCGCGAGCACGACCGCCGGCCCGAGCGCCGCGGCCGGCCCGATCAGCAACGCACAGGCGCCGGACGTGATCATGCAGGCCGAAGCCACGCCAGCGCGGTTCCTTCGATCGGCCAGCATCCCGGCGGCCACGCAGCCGACCGCCCCGGCAGCAATCACCGCGAAGACGAAGAGACCGGTGCGCCCAACCATGGCGTGGGCAAGGAACAGCCCGATCCAGGCCCACATGGCATAGAGTTCCCACATATGGCCGAGATAGCCGAGATTGGCGAGGCGCAGCCCCGGGTTCCGCCAAGCTTCCAGTGCCTGCGCCGGCCGCAAGGGCGGCCGCACGCCGAGCTTCGGCCCGGGCTGAAACGTCAGGATGACCATGCCGCCCACGGCCGCAAGCCCGCCCGCCCCGACATAGGTCGCTTGCCAGCCGATGCTACCGAACAGCCCCGGGATCAGATGCGGCAAGGCGGAGCCGAGCGTCACCGCGCCGACCAGCAGCCCGATGAGCAGGCCGAGGTCACGCCCTGCCCAGCTCGCGGCGAGCTTCATGCCAACGGGATAGACACCGGCCATGCTTGCGCCCGCCACGAAGCGGAGCGCGATGGCGGCATCGCCGGCGGGCGCCACCAGGGTCTGCGCGACCGTGGCCGCGGACGCAATCATTGCGCAGACCAGGAAAAGCAGCTTCGGATCGCGTCGGTCAGCCAGGGACAGGATCGCGGAGACCAGCGTGCCGAAGACGAAGCCGAGCTGCACGGCGGTCGTCAGCCAGGCCGCGCGCCCCGGCGTCGCCAGCCCCGCCGCGAGCAATGCCGGTACGGCAGCCGTGCCGGCAAACCAGACGGAGAGGGTAAGGACCACCGCGATGCACAGCGTGGCCAAATGCCGCGCCTTGCCGCTGCCAATCGATGGCCTCTCCATGTCGGCGCTGCCTACCCGCGCAGCACCGCGCCGCTCGCCTTCTCCACCGCCGCCACGATCCTGCCGGCCACGGCCTCGATCTCCGTATCGGTCAGCGTCCGCTCGCGCGGTTGCAGCGTGACCTGCAAGGCCAGGCTGACCTTGCCGGCCTCCACGTTCTCGCCGGCGTAGCGGTCGAACAGCGTTACATCTGCGATCAGCGCGCGGTCGGCGCCGCGGGCGGCGCGCAGCAGGGTCTCGGCCGGCACGGATGCATCCGCGACGAAGGCGAAGTCGCGGCGCACTGGCTGGAAGGCGGGCAGGTCGGGCAGGCCGCGCTTGCGGCGCTTCGGCTCGGCGATGCAGTCGAGGAAGACTTCGAACGCCACGACGGGGCCGGCCAGGCCGAGCGACCGCAGCACCTTCGGATGCAGTTCGCCGAAGGTCGCGAGCGCCGTCTTCGGACCCTGGCGCAGCACGCCAGACCGGCCGGGGTGGTAGAAGCTCGGTGCATCGGCTGTCAGCATCAAGCCGGCCATCGGCGCGCCGAGCGCAGCCAGCACCGCCATCGCATCGCCCTTGGCGTCAAGCGCATCCACAGGCCGCGCCGGCGAAGCCCAATTCGGCGCCGTGCTGCCCGCGCGCACCCCGGCCGCGACCGCGACCTGGCTGATGCCGGATGCCGGATCGCGATAGCCGCCACCTATCTCGCACAGGCCGACATCGCCGAAGCCCCGCGCCGCGTTGCGCGCGGCCGCCAGCGCCAGCGAAGCCACGGGCGTCGGGCGCATCTGGTCCAGATCGCTCGCGATCGGGTTTTCGAGGCGCAGGCTTCCCGGCGTGTCGCCAAACAGCGCCGCCTGCTCGCGCGCCAGGAACCCGTAGGTCACGCTGTCCAACAGGCCGCGCACGGCCAGCACGCGGCGCGCAAGGGCGGCCCTGACCTGCTTCGCACCCAACGCAGGGCGCGGCACGGGGGTCGCCACCGGAAGCGAGATCGAAGGCACGGCGTCCAACCCGCCAAGGCGCAGCACTTCCTCGACAAGGTCACACTCCGGCTCGATCGCTGCGGCGCCCTCGGCCGCGGCGCGGGCACGCTCCGGCGCGAGTGAAGCATCCTGCGCCAGCGCGCCATGCGCGGCGATGTCGTTGCGCCAGGGCGGCACCGCGACCGTGATGGTGTCCGGGTTCTGTGCCACGGTGTCGAAGCCCAGCGCGGCAAGGCGGCGTGCGATCTCAGGGCGTGGCAGGTCGAGGCCGCCAAGTTCGGCGATCCTTGCGAAGCGCAGCGTCGCGGTGCGCCGCCATTCCGGTTCTGTGCCGGCCGAGACCACGGTGCTCGCCTCACCGCCGACAATCGCCATCATCGCGTCGGTCGCAAGGTCCAGCGCGAGGGGAGGCAGCGCGGCATCGACGCCGCGCTCGAACCGGTGCCGCGCTTCCGTGCGCACGTCATGCCGGCGGCCTGACAAGGCGATGCGCACCGGGTCGAAGATGGCGCATTCGATGAAGCATTCGGTGGTGGTTTCGTCGCAGCCCGAGGGCGCGCCGCCGATGATGCCGCCCAGCGCTTCCGGTCCGGCGGCGTCTGCGATGATGCCGTCCTCCTCCGTCAGCGTGTAGGTCTTGCCGTTCAGCGCCTCCAGCGTCTCACCGGGCTGCGCCATGCGCATCGTCAGCACGCCGCCCTTCACCTTGGCGACGTCGAAGACGTGCAGGGGGCGACCGAGGCCGAAGGTGAACAGGTTGGTGACATCGACCAGCGCGTTGATCGGCCGCTGCCCGATCGCAAGCAGCCAATCCTGCAGCCATTGCGGCGAGGGGCCATTCTTCACGCCGCGGATGGCGCGCCCCAGCACCCAGCGGCAGGCGCGCGGATCCGCGATCTCCCAGCGCAGAGGCGAGGGATAGGCGGCGGTGATGTTCGGCGCTTGCAGCGGCTTCAGCCTGCCCAGCCCCGCCGCGGCAAGATCACGGGCGATTCCATGCACGGACAGCGCATCGCCGCGGTTCGGCGTGACCTTGATCTCGATGATCGGGTCATCGAGGCCGGCATAATCGACATAGCGCGCCCCGACCGGCGCATCCGCCGGCAGATCGACAATGCCGGAATGATCATCGCCGAGGCCCATCTCGCGCGACGACAGCATCATCGCCTCGGACTTCACGCCGCGGATTTCGCCGACCTTCAGCGTGATGCCGGTGCCGGGGATGAAGGCGCCGGGCAGGGCGGCCACGCCGAGCATCCCCGTGCGGGCATTCGGCGCCCCGCAGACCACCGAATATTCGCGCCCATCTCCGAGATCGACGCGCAAGGCGCGCAGGCGGTCGGCGTTGGGATGCTGGGTCGCCTCGATCACGCGCGCGATGCGGAAGCCGGCAAGGGCGGCGGCGCGATCCTCGATGCCTTCGACCTCGATGCCGATGGCGGAGAGGGTGGTGCTGATCTGCTCCAGCGTCGCATCCGTCTCCAGATGCTCACGCAGCCAGCTCATGGTGAACTTCATGGCTCAGATGCCTTCATGGAGCGAGGCGGGCGAGAGCGGATCGGCCGCCCAGTGGCGCAGCCAGCGGATATCGCTGTCGTAGAAAGGGCGCAGATCGGGCATGCCGTGCTTGAGCATGGTGATGCGCTCGATGCCCATGCCGAAGGCGAAGCCCTGCCATTCGCGCGGATCGATGCCGCAATTCGCCAGCACCTTCGGATGCACCATCCCGGAGCCCAGGATCTCCAGCCAGTCGCCGCCGCCGCCAAGCTCCCCGGTCTTGCGGTTCCAGCCGATATCGACCTCCATAGACGGTTCGGTGAAGGGGAAATAGCTGGAGCGGAAGCGGACAGGCAGGTCCGAAATTCCGAAGAAGGCGCGGAGAAAATCCGTCAGACAGCCCTTGAGGTGCCCCAGGGTGATGCCGCGATCGATCACCAGCCCCTCGACCTGGTGGAACATCGGGCTGTGGGTCGCGTCGTGATCGGCGCGATAGGTGCGGCCCGGCGCGATGATGCGGATCGGCGGCGGCTCGGCCAGCATGGTGCGTATCTGCAAGGGCGAAGTCTGGGTGCGCAAAACGCGGCGCTGCCCGGCGGCATCCGTGCCCGGCAAATAGAAGGTGTCGTGGTCCTGCCGCGCCGGATGGTGGTCGGGGATGTTGAGCGCGCCGAAATTGTGCCAGTCGCTCTCGATGTCCGGGCCTTCCACAACGCGGAACCCCATGGCGCCGAAAATGGCAGTCAACTCCTCGATGGTGCGACTGATGGGGTGGATTCCACCCTGCTCGGAGGTGCCGGCGGCGGAGGGACGCGGCGGAAGCGAGACGTCGATCCGCTCCGCCTTGAGGCGCGATTCCATCGCGGCTGCTTCGAGCACTGCGCGACGCGTCTCCAGCAGCGCCTCGATTTCGGTCTTCACCTGGTTGAGCGTCGCGCCGCGGGCCTTGCGTTCCTCCGGGGCTACGGCGCCTAGGCCCTTCAGCAGCGCCGAGAGACTGCCTGATTTGCCGAGCACGGCCACGCGCACCGCATCCAGCGCCCGCAGGTCAGCGGCGCCGGAAAGCGCGGCCTCCGTCTCGCGGCGCAGCGCCGCCACATCATCGCTCATCGTCGCACGCTCCGGATACGTAAAGGGCCGCCCCCTGCGGGGCGGCCCTCCTTCGTTGAACTGAGGCTCGGACCCTGGGGGTCAGGCCTGCGCGGGGAGGGCACCCTTCGCCTTTTCGACGATGGCCGCAAACCCAGCCGCGTCGTCGAAGGCGAGTGCCGCCAGCATCTTGCGGTCGATCTCGATGTTGGCCGCCTTGATGCCAGCCATGAAGCGGGAATAGGTGATGCCGTGCTCGCGCACCGCAGCGTTGATCCGCTGGATCCAGAGGCCGCGGAAGTCGCGCTTCTTGTTCCGACGGTCGCGATAGGCGTATTGCAGCGCCTTCTCGACGCGCTCGAGCGCGGGCCGGTAGGCGGTCGAGGACCGGCCGACATAGCCCTCGGCAAGCTTCAGGATCTTCTTGTGACGGGCGTGCTTCGTTACGCCGCGCTTGACACGTGCCATGGTTCAGCGCCCTCCCTTACCGGCTCGACCCATAGGGCATCCACTGCTTCACCGTGTCGCCATCCTGCTTTTCCAGGATGAAGGTCCGACGGTTCTGCAGCTTCATCTTCGTGGTCTTGGCGGTCAGCATGTGGCGCTTGTTGCCCACGCCGGCCTTCACCAGGCCTGACGCGGTCAGTCGGAAGCGCTTCTTCACGCTCGACTTGGTCTTCATCTTGGGCATTTGGACCTCCTGGTCGGCCGAGTCCCCCCTTGCGCCGCGACCCCCTCGGGGGCCGTCGGGCCGCACCATGCGGCGGGGACGCGTTTCCCCGGCCAGGCATGCCCTTCAGAGGCCTGGCGCGGGGACGAGGTCTATAGGGCGCGCATATTCCTGAGGCAAGTGGCGCTTTGGGAACTCACGCGGCGCGGGCCACGGGCGCCGGCTGGCGGCGCAGCAGGGCGGTAAGGTGGGCGGCGATCGCGCCCATGCCGGTGAGCGCCCCCGCGCGGCCAGCCCGCCCCTCCGCCTCCGCATTGTAGTTCGTGTTGGTGTTCACATCATAGGCAAAGGCTTGGCCAGCGGCATCGGTAATGAACTCGATCGCTCCGACGCCGACGCCATTCGCCAGCAGGAACGCCTCCATCCGGTGCAGCAGCGGATGGGCGAAGCTTTCCAGGATGCGGAACTTCTCCGCTGGTGCCATCGCTGGGCAGGCCGCACCGGGCATGACAGCACAGGCGTCGGCGGGGCAGAGCTCGAACCCTTCGCTTGTGTCCACCTGGACTGCGTACAGGAACCGTCCGGCGACGAACTCGGCGCGAATGATGAAGGGCTGGGGCGCCGCGATGTAGCGCTGCACCAGCCAGATGCCGTCGCGGGGATGCGCGGCGGGGTCCGTATCCGTGGCGATGCGGGCCAGGGCTTCTTCGAGCGCGGCCGTGCCAAGCACCAGCTGCACCCCCAACCCCTTGCCGGCCCGGTTGTGCTTCAGGATAAGCGGGTAGCCGAGCCGCCCGGCGGCTTCGGATATGTTCTCGACGCCGACAACGGCGATCGTCGCCGGCGTTGGAATGCCATGCGCAGCCAGCGCCTGGTACTGCGCGACCTTCGAAATCTCCAGCTGCAAGGCCCGGCGACCATTGACCACGGTGCGGCCGTGACGCTCGAGGTGCTCGATGACGGCGCCCGCGTATTCCGGCGCATAGGCGTGGCCACGGGTGTGGGAACTGGCGCTCATGCGGTTGTAAAACGCGCCCTCCGGCGGCGGCTGCGTCAGGTCGAGCAGGCCGCGATCAAGGAACCACTCCTCATGCGGCGTGCCGAGCTCGGCGAAGGCGGCCCGCAGCGGCACGACCCAGGGCTCGTTCTCATGGATCACATAGACTTTGGACATGGCGCCGCTCCGGGTAGCGTTGGGAGCCGCTAAAGAGACGATTTATCTATCGAGAAGCAACATCTTCATGAAAAAAGAAAATTTCTCTTCGAGACGCCGTGGTTGGGCGTCAGATCGCTCCGGTCGGCGTGGAGCCAGCCAAGACGTCCTCCGCGCCCGGGGGCGGGTAGGGGGGCATATCGCGCAGGAACTTGTAGCGGCCATGCTGCTTGATCTCGACCAGGCGGTGCGGCGTCAGCGTCACAGGCAGGCTTTCCACCAACGCCTCGCTTGCTCCGAAATCGATCACGCAGGCACCCACGGCCGGCACGCCGGCGTGGCCATCGCTCATGAAGGAGGTCGCGGGCAGCCAGAGATGCCGGATCCCGTCGACCAGGCGGTCCTGTGTCGCGTGCAGATGCCCGCTGATGACCAGCGAGACCCCATGCGCCTGCAGCAGCGCCAGCAAGGCGGCGCGGGGCCACGGCGTGATGCAACCGGCATTGGCCGGGCCTTCGTTGGCATCCGACAGGAACAGCGGCTTGTGCAGCAACAGCGCGCGCTGCCGACCGCCCGCGTGGCGCAGCGCATCCTCCAGCCAAGCGAACTGGTCCCGTTCCTCCGGCAGGCCGCTTCCGAAAAGCTGCGCGTTCACGCCGATCAGCCGCCAGGCACCAACATCGCGGACAAAATGATCGGCGCCGAACCGCTGGTTCCACCGCGCCAGGCGTGCGGCATCGATGATCTGGTTCGGGTCCTGACCGGGCGGCTCGTCGCCCACATCATGGTTGCCTGGCAGCGCGAGGACCGGCGTACGGAAGGCAGCCAGCGCATGCGCGGCAAAATCCATCTCGGCGTCGCTGTCGGGGCCGTTGATGCAAAGGTCGCCATTCACGACCACCGCCGCAGCGCCGGCCGCGTCCGCCTCGTCCCGCGCGAGCCGGAAATTTTCCCAGAAGAAGCCATGCGTGGGCGAGAGGTGGAGGTCGGAGAGAAAGACGACCCGGGCCATTGGGTGATCCTCAGCCGAACGCCAGCTGAGAGGCGCGGAAATCCATGTAGTAGAGCGGCGGGTGTGCCCACCGCATGTCGCGGCGCTTCGCGAAGTACTCCCGCACCGGATAGAGGATGACCGCCGGGGCCTCAGCCTCGTACTCGTCGAGCAGCGCCAGCCAAAGCCGCTTGCGTTCTTCGCGCTCGTTGGCAATGCGCAAGGCATCCACGATGTCGTTAAAGCGCACGGGCTGCCAGAAGCCGGCGCGCTGGAGCGAGTATTCCTTCGAGAGGTGGACGGCGAGACCGCCGCCGAGCGGATCGGGGAAGCGGAAGGCGATCGACGTCGGACGGATATCGGCGCCCGGCTGCGTCAGAAGCGACAGGTTTTCCCGGGTTTCCAGGCGCGTGTTGACGCCGACCGCCGACCACATCTGCTGCATGATCTGAACGCCTTGCAGCATCTGCAGGTAGTAGGCGGGGGCAATCCGGATCACCAATTCCTCGCCGCGGTAGCCGCCTTCCCGCAGGAGGGTCCGGGCACGATCGGGGTCGAAGGTGAAGCCGCGGCGGCTGGCGTCGTAGAAATCGCCGAAGGCGGGAATTTGCAAGGCGGGCATCGGCACGAACTTCGCGCCCCAGAGGGTGCGTCCGAGCAGTTCGTAGTCGATTGCGTGGTTCAGCCCGCGCCGAACGCGCGCATCGCGCAGTGCCGGCCGGCGCGTGTCGTAGTAAAGGATGTGTGCGAAATCGAGCGGGACGTCGACACCCTCTAGCGTTGGGTGGTCGGCCAAGGCCTCGATCTGCTCGGGCAGCAAATTGGTGACCAGATCGTAGTCGCCGGCGCGCAGCCCTGCGATTCGGGACGACGCCTCCGGCACCACGGTGAACGTGATGCGCCGGGCCGGCGGGCGGCCCTGCCAGTAATCGTCATGCGCTTCCAGCGTCGCCCGCTGGTCCCGCGTGAAGCCTGCAACCCGGTACGGGCCGCTGCCCACCGGCCGCGTTCGCATGCCAGCCTGGCCGGCCTCCGCATAGAACTTCGCCGAGTGGATCCAGCCGCCATAGGCTGCAAGCCGCTGCGGCATCGCCGGGTCGGGGTGGCGGGTGCGGAACACCACGCGCGAATTCCCGTCGGCCTCGACGCCCGACAGGTGGCCGAAATTCACCCGGCCTTCGAAGGTCTGCGTCTCCGGCCCCCACATGCGTTCAGCCGAAAAGGTGCTGAGCACATCGGCCGAGGTCAGCAGCGTGCCGTCATGCATGCGAACATCGGGGCGCAGCGCCGCCACCCAGGTCAACGGGTCCCGCTGTTCCAGGGCGGTGGCCAGGAACGGGGTCAGGTGCTGGCCGCCCGTCTGGGCTTCCCGGGCGAAGTCTCGCCGCCAAAGCGTGTCGAACACATTGTAGGTAATGCGCAGCCCGACATTCGAGATCGCTTCCAGCGGCTCCAATGTCGGTGGCAGCGCCTGCACGGCAATTCGCAGGGCAGGGCGCGTATCGGCTTGTGCCCTCGCCAGGTTCGGCAGAAGTGCGGGCGCGGCGAGGCCGGCGAGCAGATGGCGGCGATGCAGGGCCATGCCGAAACTCCTTCTCCGATGCACCCTCAACGTTAGGACAGCTCGGCTGCGGCCGCGTGACGGGCGGATGCGGTTTGCATGACAGCAACCGGCGGGTTCCTGGCCGCTCGCCCCCGGCCTATATCCCCGCCAATGCCCCCCGAGACCCTGACCTTCGGCTGCCGCCTGAACGCTCTTGAGACGGAGGCGATGCGCGGCCTTGCCCACGCCGCCGGCCTCGACTCGGTGTTGATCGTCAATACCTGTGCCGTCACCGCCGAGGCAGAGGCGCAGGCTCGTCAAGCCATCCGTCGGGCCGCGCGGGAAGCACCAGGGCGGCCTATCATCGTCACCGGCTGCGCGGCCGAGATCGCACCGGCGGCCTGGCTCAGCCTGCCTGGCGTGGTGCGGCGTATCGGCAATGCCGACAAGCTGCGGCCGGCCGCCTGGACGGGAACTGCAGAGGAAACCCCCGTGATGCAGGCGCGCGACCTGCCGCTGCCGCCGGCCTTGCCGATGCCGGGGCGCTCGCGCGCCTTCTTGCAGGTGCAGCAGGGGTGCGACCACCGCTGCACCTTCTGCGTGATCCCTTATGGCCGTGGCCCATCCCGGTCGTTGCCGGCCGGTGAGGTGGTGGCGCGCGCGCAAGCCCTGGTTGCCCATGGCGCACGGGAGGTGGTGCTGACGGGTGTGGATATCGCAAGCTGGGGGCGCGATCTGCCCGGCGAACCTCGCCTCGGCGGGCTGGTGCGCCGGCTGTTGACGCTGGTTCCGGACCTGCCGCGGCTGCGGCTGTCTTCGGTTGATCCGGCCGCCATCGACGACCAACTCTGGCTAGCGATCGCCGAGGAGCCCCGGTTGATGCCGCATCTGCATCTGAGCGCCCAGCATGGCGCAGACTTGATCCTGAAGCGCATGAAGCGCCGGCATGGCCGTGCGGCACTTTTGGCTCTGGCGGCGAGGGCCCGGGCGCTGCGGCCGGACATGGCGCTCGGCGCCGACCTGATCGCCGGTTTCCCGACCGAGGACGAGCCCGCCTTCGCCGAGCTTCTGTCCCTGGTGGACGAGGCCGGCCTCAGTTTCCTGCACGTCTTTCCCTATTCTCTGCGGACGGGCACGCCAGCGGCGCGCATGCCACAACTGCCCCGCGCGCTGGTGCGCGAGCGCGCCGCACGGCTGCGTGCCGCCGGCGATGCGGCACGGGCGCGTCTGCTCGGCGGGCGGGTGGGTCAGATCGATACGGTGCTGACCGAGCGGGGCGGCCGCGGCCACACCGCGCAGTTCGCGCCGGTGGTCTTTCGGGGCGCCGTGCCGGCAGCCGGCCTCGTGCTCGATGCGCGGGTCACCGGATGCGACCGTGATGCCCTGTTTGTGGAGACCGTCTGATGGCGCTTAAGGATCTATGGGGGCGGCTGCGCGCGAAAGAGACGGCAGAGGCTTCGGCGCCCGGCGATGCCGCAATCGCCCCGCCGCCGGTCCTGGACGCCGAGCCGCTCGCCGAGGAGAAACGCGGATGGTTTGGCCGCCTGCGTGCTGGCCTGTCGCGCTCTACCGCAAAGCTCACGGAAGCCATCACCACGGTTTTCGTTAAGCGGAAGCTCGATGACGCGGCACTTGGGGAACTGGAGGAGACGTTGATCGCAGCCGACCTTGGCGTAGCGGCCGCGCGTCGCATCGTCGCCGATTTTCGGCGGACGCGCTTTGGCAGGGAGGCGACGGAGGAGGAAATCAAGACGACGCTGGCAGAGGCAATCGCTGGCATCCTGGCCCCCGTCGCGCAACCGCTCACGATCGAGCCGGCGCGAGCGCCCCATGTGATCTTGGTTGTCGGCGTGAACGGTACCGGCAAGACGACCACCATCGCCAAACTGGGCTACGAGTATCGCGGGCGGGGGCTGAGAGTGATGTTCGCGGCCGGTGACACGTTTCGCGCTGCCGCCGTCGAGCAGTTGCAGATCTGGGGGGAACGAACCGGATGCCCTGTGGTCGCGTCCGCGAAGCCTGGCGCGGATGCGGCGGGGCTTGTGCATGAGGCAGTCGTGCGCGCGCGTACGGAGGGCATTGACCTTCTGCTGATCGACACTGCAGGGAGGCTGCACAATAAGGCTGCCTTGATGGATGAATTGCGTAAAATAATTCGTGTCATCCGGAAGCTAGATGCAAGTGCTCCGCACAGCGTTATTTTGACGCTTGACGCAACGACGGGCCAGAATGCGCTCAGTCAAGTCAAGGCGTTCCGGGACATGGTCGAGGTGTCCGGCCTTGTCGTTACCAAGCTTGATGGCAGTGCCCGTGGTGGCGTGGTTGTCGCCCTCGCGCAGGAGGTGGGTCTGCCCGTTCATCTCGTCGGGGTCGGCGAAAGCGCAGAGGATATGCGACCATTCTCCGCGGATGATTTTGCGCGGGGGCTTTTGGGGTTGTGACTGTGCGGGGAACCCCGATGTCGCCGCATCACGGAACCGCGAGCTGATACCTACTGCTTTTTTTACTCTGGTGTGACCCGCATTTTGCGCGACGCTGGTGTCGCATCCCCCTGAAATGGCGCCATTTTTCGGTAGCGTCCGATCCAGCGAGGGACGGACGAATGAAGCGCAGCAGGTTCAGCGGTCGGCATGTATGCCGACCAGATCATCGGGATATTGAAGGAACAGGAGGCCGGGGCGGCGACGGCAGATGTGTGCCGCCGGCACTGCATCAGCGGTGGGACGTTTTACACGTGGAAGGCGTAGTTTGGCGAGCTTGAGGTGACCGCGGCCAAGCGGCTTCGGGCGCTGGAGGAGGAGAACGCCAAGCTCAAGAAGCTGCTGGCGGAGGCCATGCTGGACATCGCGGTGCTCAAGGACATCTCGACAAAAAATGGTGACGCTTGGCGCGAAGCGAAACGCGGTCATTCATGCCCAGGAGTGTCACGGGCTGAGCGAGCGTCGGGCGTGTGATCTGATCGGCATTGCCCGGCGGGTGGCGCGGTATCACCCGGCCGCACTCGAAGCCGGGCGGGCGCACCCCCGCCGAGATCGTCGGCCAAAGGGGTTGGGGGCATGCCCCCAACCCCGTTGCCAACCCATCGACCATCAGACACCAAGGCCGGGGAGTTTCCGTCTGAGTGGACACATTCAGGGGAGCGCGTCACTCGTGACACCACCACCCGGGACGCGACCAGGGATGGCGCCATCCAAAAAAAAAAAATAAATGAAAAGAAAAGACGATCTCATCCTTTGGCTCTATTAACAGGAAAAATCAACTTTCGATTCATGTGACCCCTGTCTTTATGCACGCATCAGCTGTGTGGAGGTGATCCGTGCGTATCCTTTTAGTTGAAGACGATGTTATCGTGGCCCGCGGGATCACCCTCGCGCTTCGTGCAGCGTCGATGATCGTGGACACCGCGGATACAGGCGAAGAAGCGCTCGAACTTGCACGGCTCTACGACTACGACCTGATGATCCTCGACCTCATGCTTCCAGATATCGAAGGCTACGAGGTCGTCCGGCGGATGCGCTCGGCACGCATAGAGACTCCGGTGCTAATCCTTTCAGGGTTGACGCGTCCTCAAGCAAAAATTCGTGGCTTTGGCATGGGCGCGGACGATTACATTACAAAACCCTTCGACCAGCAGGAACTGGTTGCGCGTATCCAGGCGATCGTGCGGCGCGCCAAGGGCTTCAGCCAAGCCACCCTGACAGTTGGTTCGTTGTCGTTGAACCTTGGGTCAAGGGAGGTCCTGGTTGACGGACGGAACGTTCATCTGACCGCCAAGGAATACGCGGTGCTTGAGTTGCTGACCCTTCGAAAGGGGATCGTCCTGACCAAAGAAGCATTTCTCAATCATCTCTACGGTGGCATGGACGAGCCGGAAGTGAAGATCATCGATGTCTTCATCTGTAAGCTGCGAAAGAAGTTGGCGCAGGCGGGCGCCGATGATCTCATCGGCACCGTTTGGGGGCGCGGCTATGTCCTGCGCGAACCGCTCAAGCCCGTGCCCGCGCCATACGATAGGATTTTGGCTGCCGAGGCTACGTAACGCCATAGGTCTATACCGTAGCAGCCGAAGTTCCGATGTTCACGCCGCGCCTTTGGATCAAATGGCGACACGCACACCAAGCTCAACCACGCGGTCGCTTGGGATACGGAAAAATTCGGTCGCTGGCATCGCGTTGCGGCTGAGAAGCGTAAATATCCACTGTCGCCATCGGGACATTTTCGGGACGGCGGCGGCTACCACTGTCTCCCTGCCCAGAAAGTAGCTTGCCTGCATGGGGTCGAAGGGGATGCCAACATCTCGGAGTTGTTCCAGATCCCGCGGAATGTGCGGGCTTTCCTGAAACCCGTAGCGTAGCAAAACCCGGTGGATGTTCGGCGCAAGCTCCGTGATGTCCCGCCTGGCCTCCGGACCAATGCGCGGAATGTCCTCATTCAGCACGGTCACGAACAAGACCCGCTCATGCAGTACCTTGTTATGCTTAAGGTTGTGCAGCAGCGCGGCCGGCACGAAATCCTCCTGCCCGGTCATAAACACGGCGATCCCGGGCACACGCGTGGTACGGCTCTGCGGCAGGCGGGCGAGAAAGGATTTCAATGGCAGGCTATCCAGGCGGAACCGTGCAAACAGCAATTCGCGGCCCTGCTTCCAGGTCAGCATCAGCATGAACATGACGATGCCAAGAATCAAAGGCACGTAGCCGCCATCGGGAATTTTTAGCGCCGTCGCCGAGAAATAGGCAAGGTCGAGCGCCAGCAGCGGTACGAAAGCAGCCAGCACTAGCGGCCAGGACCAGCGGTAAGCTCGGCGGAACACGATTAGCGCCAGCATTGACGTGCAAACGAAGGTGCCTGTTACGGCCAGCCCATAGGCAGCGGCCAAACTGTCGCTCGACTTGAATTCGACGACCAGGATCAGAACGCCGATCAGCATCATCAGGTTCACCTGGGGCATATAGATCTGCCCCTGCTCCGTCTCATGCGTGTGGCGCACTTCGAGGCGGGGAATAAATCCCAACTGCACGCATTGCCGGGCAATCGAGAAGGCGCCCGAGATCATCGCCTGCGACGCGATGATGGTGGCCGCGGTCGCCAGCACAACGAGTGGCAAACGGAACCATTCGGGTGCCAGCAGGAAGAAGGGGTTTTCGATGGTGGAGGGGTCGGACAGCAGCAGCGCACCCTGGCCGAAGTAATTGAGGGCAAGCGCCGGCAGCACGAAGCCGACCCAAGCGATCTGGATCGGCTTGCGTCCGAAATGCCCCATATCGGCATACAGCGCCTCCGCCCCCGTCACCGCAAGCACAACGGAACCAAAGGCTATGAAGGCCGCCCACTTATAGTGGAGGCAGAAATTGACCGCGTAGGTGGGCGAGATCGCCACCAGCACCCGCGGTTCCTGCACCACCTCGATCAGGCCGAGCAGGCCAATCACGAGAAACCAGACGAGGCAGATCGGGCCAAACACGGCGCCCATGGTCTGCGTGCCGCGATACTGCACAAGAAAAAGGGCCAGCAGGATGCCCAGCGCAATCGGCACCACCGCATCTTCGAAGGCCGGCGAAATGACCTTCAGCCCCTCCACGGCGCTCAGCACCGAGATGGCGGGCGTGATGATGCCGTCGCCAAAGAACAGGGATGCGCCAACGATGCCGATCAGCGCTACGATCCAGCGCCCGCGCGGCGTTACCGTGTGGCGCTGCGCCATGGCCATCAATGCCAGGATGCCCCCTTCGCCCCGATTGTCGGCGCGCAGGATGAACATCACGTATTTGACTGTCACGGTGAGGACAAGTGCCCAGAAGATCAGGCTAAGCAGCCCAAGGACTTCCCACCGCTCCACGCCATCATCGGCGAAATGCAGAAGGCTCGCCCGCATCGCATAGAGGGGGCTGGTACCAATATCGCCATAGACGATACCGAGAACGCCAAGCAGGGCAGCGGCCGACACAGGACGTGCGGCCCCGTGGGGGGCCGCGGGCGGATTACTCAAAGCAGCGCTCCAATTGCGGCACCGCGGAGGGCATAGGCCGGGACGCTCTGGGCACGCAAGCGCAGGCTCCGACCCTCAGTGCCCGCGGAGGATCTGTGACAGGAAAAGCTTCAGCCTGTCCGTCTTCGGGTCGCTGAACAGGCTTTCCGGCTCACCGCTTTCCACGACCTCGCCGCGGTCCATGAACACCACGCGGTCTGCCACCTGGCGGGCGAAGCCCATTTCGTGGGTGACGCAGATCATTGTCATGCCGGTATCGGCCAGCATCACCATGGTATCCAGCACTTCCTTGATCATCTCGGGGTCAAGCGCGCTGGTCGGCTCATCGAACAGCATGATCTTGGGCTTCATGCAGAGCGCGCGCGCGATCGCCACGCGCTGCTGCTGGCCGCCGGAAAGCTGGCCCGGGTATTTCTTCGCCTGTTCCGGGATGCGCACCCGGGTCAGGTATTCCATTGCCAGTTCCTCGGCATCCTTCTTCGGCATGCGGCGCACCCAGATGGGTGCGAGCGTGCAGTTCTCCAGGATGGTCAGGTGGGGGAACAGGTTGAAGGACTGGAACACCATGCCGACTTCGCGCCGGATCGCATCGAGCGAGCGGAGGTCGTCCGACAGCTCGATCCCATCGACGATGATCTTGCCTTCCTGGTGCTGTTCCAGCCTGTTGATGCAGCGGATCAGCGTGGACTTGCCGGAGCCCGAAGGCCCGCACACCACCACGCGTTCGCCGGTGGCAACCCGCATGTTGATGTCGCGCAGCACATGCAGCGCGCCGAACCATTTGTTGACGCCGTCCAGCACGATCGCGGGCGGTGCATCCGCGCGTACAGCGGAGGCAATGTGCGTCGGCACGTCCAAGGTCTCACCCATCATTCAGTCTCCCTGTTTCCCGGCGGAAGCGCGGCGTGCCGCATTGATTCAGCGTCGTCTGTGCTGGTTCAGGTCGCGTTCCAGATCCTGGCTGTACTTGCTCATCGCGAAGCAGAAGACGAGGTAGATGAGGCCGACCGTGATGTAGACCTCGATCCCGAAGCCCTGCCAGGCGGGCTCCACGATCGCGGTCTTGCCGGCGGTCAGAAGGTCGAAGATGCCGATGATCAGCACCAACGACGTGTCCTTGAAGAAGCCTATGAAGGTGTTCACCAGCGGCGGAATCACCAAGCGCAGCGCCTGCGGCAGGATGATGAAGCCGGTCTTCTGCCAGTAGGAAAGGCCGAGCGCGTCGGCGGCCTCATACTGGCCGCGTGGCAGCGCCTGCAGGCCGGCGCGCACCACTTCCGCCAGATAGGCGGCGGCGAACAGCGTGATGGCGATCTGCGCGCGGAGCAGCTTGTCGATGTTCATGCCCTCCGGCAGGAACAGCGGGAACATCACGCTGGCCATGAACAGCAGGCTGATCAGCGGCACGCCGCGGATGAGTTCTACATACAGCACGCAGATGGTCTTGATCGCCGGCAGGCTGGACCGCCGGCCGAGCGCCACCAGGATGGCCAGCGGGAAGGCAAACGCCAAACCGAAGGTGGAGAGGATCAGCGTGATGGGCAGCCCGCCCCAGCTTTCCTGCGGCACGTAGCGCAGCCCGAAGACCCCGCCCCACATCAGAATGCCGATCACGGTCAGCGTCGCCAGCCAGATATACAGCAGCCGGATGTCCCAGAAGCGCCGCATCGCGGACACCACGTAGAGCGCCACGAACAGCACGCAGACCAGCAGCGGCCGCCAGTGCTCCTCATAGGGGTAGGTGCCGAACAGGATGAAGCGGTGCTTTTCGTTGATCACCGCCCAGCAGGCGCCGACACCCTTGATGTCGCGGCAGGCCTGGGTCTGCGCCTGGCCGTTCACCACGGGCACGGACCAGATGGCGTTGATGAAGGCCCAGTCGATGAAGCCGATGGTCCAGCGCAGCAGCAGATAGCCGAGCAGCAGCGTGACCGCCGTGCTGGCCCAGGAGCTGAACAGGTTCACCCGCATCCAGCCCAGAATGCCGGTGCCCACGAGGTCGGGGGCGCGGCGGGTTTCGGCTGTGGGGACCTGGCCGATCGCGACGTCGCTCATAGCCTCAGCGCTCCACCAACGCGATGCGGGAATTGTACCAGTTCATGAACAGGCTGATCGACAGGCTGATGGTCAGGTAGACAAGCATGATGATGGCGATGCCCTCGATCGCTTGGCCGGTCTGGTTGAGCGTCGTGTTGGCGATGCTGACGATGTCCTGGTAGCCGATCGCGACCGCCAGGGAGGAGTTCTTCGTCAGGTTAAGGTACTGGCTGGTCATCGGCGGGATGATCACGCGCAGCGCCTGCGGCAGCACGATCTTCTTCATGATCTCGGAGCGTCGCATGCCGAGCGCCTCGGCCGCTTCCCACTGCCCGGCGCTGACGGACTGGATGCCGGCGCGCACGATCTCGGCGATGAAGCCGGCGGTGTAGGTGACTAGGCCGATCAGCAGCGCGAAGTATTCCGGGCTGATGGTGACACCGCCCTGGAAGTTAAAGCCGCGCAGCGCCGGCCAATCCACCGTGAACGGCGCACCGTGTAGCGCCCAGACCAGCAGCGGGAAGACCAGCATGAAGGCGAGCGCCCAGGGCCACAGTGCCCGGGGCTGCCCATCGGCGTATTGCTTCGCGCGATTGGCGCGCGCCATCGCCCAGGTCGCGAAGGCGCCGACCACCACGGCCAGCACCGCCCAGCTATGCGCGGGCAGCCATTCAATGAAGGGCAGGCGCAGCCCGCGGTTCATCAGGTACACGCCCTCCAACGGGTTCAGCGCCTGGCGCGGCCCGGGAAGGCCCTGGAGAATGGTGTACCAGAACAGCAACTGCAGCAGCAGCGGCAGGTCGCGGATGATCTCGACATAGAGGCCCGCGATCTTGGACACGAGCCAGTTCTTCGACAGCCGCGCGATGCCGACCAGCGTGCCGAGGATGGTCGCCAGCACCACGCCGACCAGCGCCACCTTCAGCGTGTTGAGCACACCCACGGCCAGCGCCCGGGCATAGGTGTTGGTGGGGTCGTACTCGATCAGGCTCTCGCCGATCGGCAGCCCCGCTTCGCGCCCGAGGAAGCCGAAGCCCGTCGCGATATTGCGGATTTCCAGGTTGCGGACGGTGTTCGACCAGAGCCACCAGAGGATGGCGCCGATGACGCCCACCACCAGCACCTGCCAGACGATGCCGCGCAGCCGCTCATCCGACCAGGAAAGCCGGATCGGTCGCTTCGGCGGGCCTGCCTTGGCAAGCCGCGGATCAGCGGTGGAGGACGACATGGATATTCCCTGTTGGCGGTCACGCCGCGCGGGGTTTCCCCCCGCTTGCGGCCGCGTGGCAGGGGAGGAGACGCCCCCGCCACGCGTTTGTCATGCAAGCACAGTGCCGGAGGTATGCGGCATCGGTCAGGTCCGGGTCAGATCACCGGAAGGGCGGGGCGTATTGCAGGCCGCCGGCGGTCCAAAGCGCATTCGGGCCGCGCTGCAGGCCGATCGGGCCCAGGTTGCGCTCGAAGATTTCGCCGTAATTGCCGAGCGCGCGGATGGTGTTCACCATGAAGGCGTTGTCCACGCCGAGCATCCGGCCGAGGTCACCCGTGCGGCCGAGCAGCCGCGCCGCGTCCGGCCGCTGGTCGGCGGTCGCCGCCTGCGCCACATTCGCCGCCGTGATGCCCAGTTCCTCGGCAGTCAGCAGGCCGTTGTGGATCCAACGCAGCAGGTCGGCGAAGCGCTGATCGCCATGGCGCACCAGCGGGCCGAGCGGTTCCTTGCTGATCACATCCGGCAGGATGCTGTGCTCGGCCGGGCGCGGCTGGGCGGAACGGGTCGCGGCTAGGCCCGACACGTCGGTCGTGTAGGCGTCGCAGCGGCCGGCCACATAGGCCTGCACCACTTCCTCCAGCCGCTCGATCACGACGGGCGTGAAGCGGATGCGGTTGGCGCGCGCCCAGTCGGTCAGGTTCTGCTCGGTGGTGGTGCCCGGCTGCACGCAGATCGTGGCACCTTCCAGGTCGCGCGCGCGGCGGACGCCGGCGGCGGTCTTCACCATGAAGCCCTGGCCGTCATAGAAATTGATGCCGGTGAAGTCGAAGCCCAGCGAGGTGTCGCGCGACAGTGTCCAGGTCGTGTTGCGGCTCAGGATATCCACTTCGCCGGATTGCAGCGCGGTGAAGCGGTTCTGCGCCGTGGTCGGCACGTAGCGCACCTTGCTCGCCTCGTTGAACAGCGCGATGGCGACGGCGCGGCAGTAATCGACATCGAAGCCGCGCCACACGCCCTGGCTGTCGGGCTGCGCGAAGCCGGCGAGCCCGGTGTTGACGCCGCAGATCAGCGTCCCGCGGGCGCGGATCGCATCCAGCGTGGCGCCGGTGGGGGCGGCGGCGGGTGCCTGGGCCGCGGCGGGCAACGATAGGGTCGCGGCAAGCGCCGCGGCGCCCATGACAAGGCGGATGGCCTGCATATGAAGTCTCTCCCTCGAACCTGGCGCGCGTCCGGCCGGACCGTCGCGCGCCCCCTGTTGCTTCCGGTCCCGCCTCCTGGCGGGTGCTTCCCCGTGGCGCGATGCTGCGCCAGCCTGGGCCCCGGATCAACGCGCAAAGCAGGACGCGCGCCGGCCACCCCTGTTCCGGCCAGGAGCGACGCCGACAAAGGAGGGTGAAGGATGCGTTTCGTCAACGCCACCGAGGTCGCGGCGCGCCTGCCCTGGCCGGCGCTGGAGGATGCCCTGGCGGCGATGTTCTCGCGCGGCTGCGGGGCGCCGCTGCGCCATCGCCATGCGCTGCCGGCGGCGGATGCGATGCTTCTCCTGATGCCGGCATGGACGCTGGATTCGCCGCGATTTACGGGTGTGAAGGTCGTTCATGTTGCGCCAGGCAATGGCGCCCGCGGTATGCCGGCCGTGCAGGCTGCCTACCTCCTCTCGGATGGTGACACGGGGGAGGCGCTGGCGCTGATCGATGGCGGCGAGCTGACGGACAGGCGGACCGCCGCCGCCAGCACCCTCGCAGGGCGATTCCTGGCGCGGCCGGACAGCCGGCGCCATCTGGTACTCGGCGCAGGCCGCGTCGGCGCGGCGCTTGCGGAGGCCTGGGCCACGCGCTTCCCGATCACCGAAACGGCCATCTGGTCGCGCAACGGGCAGCACGCTGAGGGCCTGGCGGCGCGGCTTCGCGCGCGTGGGATGAATACGCGCGCCGCGCCCACGCCGAACCCGACAGGCTTCGACGTGGTTTCCGCCGCAACCCTTTCCACCACGCCGCTTATCTTCGGCGCCGCGGTTTCGCCGGGGACGCATGTGGACCTGGTCGGCGCTTATCGCCCCTCGATGCGGGAGAGCGATGGGCCCCTGGTTGCCCGCGCCACGCTGGTGGTGGATACCCGCGCCGGCGCCTTGGCTGAAGCCGGAGACCTGACGCAGGCGATGGCGGAGGGCGCCATCTCGGCGGCGCATGTGGCGGCCGATCTTGCGGAACTCTGTCGTGGCATCCACCCCGGCCGCTGCACGGCCGACGAAGTGACTTTGTTCAAATCCGTGGGCTGGGCGGGCGAGGATCTGGCGGCGGCGATCCTAACCTACCAAACCGGCTGAACCGCGCTATTTGCTGGGCATGACCCACAGCCCCGGCACCCCATCCCCCGAGCCCATCCTGGCCTCTACCGCGCCGCTGCCGCGCTGGCTTGTCGCGGAACTGCGGTCCGATCACGCCGGGGAGACGGGCGCGGTGATGATCTATCGCGGGATCCTGGCGATCAGCCGTGACCCCGATATCCGCAGCTTCGCCAGCCGGCACATGGTGACCGAGCAAGGGCACCTCGACCTACTGGAGCAGGTGCTGCCGCCCGCCGATCGGTCCGTGCTGTTGCCGATTTGGCGGGTGGCCGGCTTCTTGACGGGCTGCCTGCCCAGCTTGTTTGGCAACCGGGCCGTCTACGCGACGATCGACGCAGTCGAGACATTCGTCGATCACCACTACCAGCAGCAGCTCGATCGCTTGGACGCCGAGGGGATCGAGCCGCGCCTGCGCGCCGTGCTGGCCGAATGCCAGGCGGACGAGGTGCACCACCGCGACGAGGCGCGCGAAGCAACAGGCGCTCCCCCGGGCTTGTTGCTACGGGCCTGGATCTGGGTGGTTGGCAATGGCTCCTCGGCTGCTGTTCGGGCTGCTAGGCGGACCTAGCCGGCTGTCGGAAATTCACCGCTACGGGCCTGATGTATCGGTGGTGTAGTGGCGGTCTGGTAGTGAGAGCGGAACCGCGACGCCGTGTTTGCGGCGGCTATGTGCCGAAAACTATGGTGTCCAGCCCCTGCCCTGCGGCCGTTGGTGTGCTGCGCCACATGCGGCGTGACGCCAACCCAGCGCATCGCGGCGACAAAGCCCTGCGTGTCGTCGTTCTTGTCCGCGCCCAGCGTGCTGTTTGATCCCAGGCTTTGATGGTGCTGTCTTTTCCCAGGAATGGAAGGACGCGCTATGGGCCGAATTCTCCACGGGTGCGCCCGCACGACAGAGGCGGTCCGTCGCGCGATCCAGCATAGTCAAGCGAGCCTGAGAGAACTCGCCAGGCGGTACGGCGTGAACCCCAAGACCATCGCCAAGTGGCGCAAGCGCACCTCGGTTGCCGATCTGCCCACCGGGCCGCGCGAGGCCCACTTCTCTACGCTGTCACCCGAGCAGGAGGCCATCATCGCTGCTGTGCCTTACCGCATTCACACGGTCCTCACCGACAACGGCACCCGGTTCCGCTTCACCCCGCGCTACGCCGATGGCCCGACGGCCCGATACATGACCCATATGTTCGCCATGAGGTGCCAAGAGAACGGCATCGAACACCGCTTCACCAAAATCAATCACCCCTGGACGAACGGTCAGGTCGAGCGAATGAACCGGACCATCAAGGACGCCACCGTCAAGCGCTTCCACGACGACAGCCACGACCGACTTCGGCGGCACCTCGACGACTTCGTCGCCGCCTACAACTTCGCCCGTCGCCTCAAGCGGCTCCGCGGACTCACACCCTACGAATTCATCTGCAAAGCATCGGCAGAAA
>JAESGD010000127.1_pt1 | contig 31675 bp, 33 predicted proteins | sample 9269581 | NCBI WGS metagenome assembly JAESGD01 (sample SAMN14515903, study PRJNA621661) | algae metagenome | isolation source: Cyanomargarita calcarea GSE-NOS-MK-12-04C and co-occurring heterotrophs from... | place: USA: Grand Staircase Escalante National Monument, Utah | collected 2007-12-30 | reverse complement strand
GGAGGAAGTTTTATTTCAGAGATGCCAATCTTTGCTAAAAATGCAAGATTTTATTCAAGGGTTAACTGGTTTTCATTGGTGGATTCAAATCGGGGTTTAATCGTAAGTGATTTCCCGGACATGATATCAACCCAGTTTTAAGGGTTATTTTCGTTATGTCTTCGTTAATTGGTTATGCCAAAGTATCAAAATAGATGAAGTTTAAGCGAATAATTCGCTATTTAAAGCAAATAATAGTCCATAAATCATGGTATAAATTCAAAAGTGCCATTGTAAGCCAAGCTGTTGGTTACTTTATTCAGTTCAAAAACCAAAAAAAATCTATCTACTCTAAGATATTTACCTTGCCAGCCGTCAGCAGTAACAAATTTAACTTTCTCTTTAAAATCTGATCTTGCAGCAAGAACGAAATTAATGTGGTGGAGCTAGAGGAATTTAACGGATTCTAGCTTCTGTTTTACAATCAGAATGGAAACCTACGAAATTTCAAGAGGGGATATTGCCTGTATGTCCTAACCCAAACTTAGTGACGAGGAAATTACCCAACGTGGCAAAGAACTCTATAAAAATAGTATTCGTCTTCAAGTAGAAACATCAGAAAACATCGGCAAAATCATCTCAATTAATGTTGAGACAGGCGAATATGAGATAGGTGATGATTTACTTGTAACGAATCTTCGGCTACGAGCGAAACAAGCAGATGCGGCACTTTGGGCAGAAAGAATAAGGTTTAATGCCGCCTATGCGGTTGGTGGTATATTGCTTAGGACGGCACAGTGATAAATACAACTGTAGTTAAGTTTCAAGTTCTAATAGGTGTCATTCTGTGTCTGGAGGAAAGTTCAAACATAGAAATTAAGTGTGTTGTAGATACAGGATTTGAAGGTTTTTTGACCTTACCACCTGCCATAGCTCAACTGGGATTGCCCTTTGTCTTCCCTTAGTATTACCTGCTCTCATCCGTGTGAAGGATGTACTCAAGCTTAATAAAACTTAACTTAGAGGAGGAGTGGGTAAGGGTAATAAACAATGCAATTAAAGCCAATAAATCAGCAGGTGGTAGCGATCGCTGGAGCTTCCGGCGGTATTGGGCGGTTGACAGCCTTAAGGTTCGCTTCATATGGGGCAAAAGTGGTGGTTGCAGCACGCAGCGAATCAGGCTTAAAGTCCTTGGTGCAAGAAATTCATAACTTTGGTGGTGAGGCTACATATATTGTCGCAGATGTGAGTGACTTTGAACAAGTCAAGGCGATCGCAGATAAAACTGTGGCAGAATACGGCAGACTCGATACTTGGGTGAATGCTGCTGCAACAGGTGTCCTCGCCAAGTTCGACCAAATTACACCCGAAGAATTTAAGCGAGTGATTGATGTTACCCTGATGGGGCAAGTGTATGGCGTGATGGCAGCACTACCCTATCTTAAAAATCAGGGTCGTGGGGCAATAATTTGTGTCTCCTCGATGGAAGGTCGGCGCAGTTTACCGCTACAAAGTCCGTACTCTTCTGCAAAGCATGGTTTGGAAGGTTTTCTAGAAGCGCTGCGCGTAGAATTGCAACACGATAAATTACCAATCAGCGTCACTTCAATATTGCCTTCAGTAATTAACACGCCTTTTTACAACAACGTTCGTACCAAGTTAGGTGTCAAACCAACAGGTATACCACCATACTATCAACCGAGTATTGTTGCTGATGCCATTCTCTACGCTGCCGAACACCCCACCCGTGATTTTATCGCTGGGGATGTGGGTAGAGTGTTAGATGTGCTACAACGACTTTCGCCTGAGTTACTGGATACAATATTGGCGGCGATCGGTATTCCCGGACAGCGAACCAATGAACTAAAATCAGAAGACGCACCGGATAATCTATATGCACCAGTTCCCGAACACGATAAAATTGAGGGCGATTTTAGTAAGTTGACAGTACCAACTTTCTTAGATTGGTTTGATAGAAATCCGCCAGCCAAGTGGGGTGCTGTGGCATTAGCTGCGGGTATTGCTGCCTTTGTTGGAGGGTGGGGTCAACGAAATGATGTGTGATTATTATCTACTCGCTTTCCAGTCTCAAATTACCTCTAATCTCTTTAACCTCTAACCTTGGCGTACTACCGAAACGGAAGCCGCTCCTTTGTCTATGGCGTACTACCCTTCAAGAAGGCGTTCAGCGCCTATGGCGGTTAATTAAAAAGGTATTGTTTGGATAGTTGAGTTTTGAGCTATTGATTGGAGTACAAACCGGACTACCTTGATTTTATTGAAACAGAGCTACAACTACCCGCAAGCAATAATCAGCAACATTTAGTTATTGATTTATTTGCGGGTTGTGGTGGTTTTGCTCTAGGTTTTGAAGCCGCTGGTTTTAAAACTATTGGTTATGAAATTTTAGAAGATGCTTGTGCGACTTACAGACACAATCTACCAAGTAACTGTAATCAGGTAAATTTAACACCATTATCTGATTTAGTTGATGGGGCAACTGTTATAATTGGCGGCCCTCCTTGTCAGCCATTCAGTGTCGGTGGCTATCAACTGGGCTTAAAAGATAGTCGTGATGGCTTCCCGGCTTTTATTTCTGCAGTTGAGCGCTATTGTCCAAAAATAGCTTTATTTGAAAATGTGCGGGGAATGCTTTTTCGTAACAAAACATATTTTGAAGAAATTGTCAACTCTTTGCAGCAACTTGGCTATATTGTTGAATGGCAAATTTTAAACGCTACCCATTATGGTGTTCCTCAGAAAAGGGAACGCCTTTTTTGTGTTGCACATAAAGGTGATTGGAAGTGGCCCGAAAAAACACATTTTCATTCACCATACACAGCAGGTGATGCATTGGGAGAATTAGCTTTATTTGCACCAGCTAACTCAAAATTTCTCACTCCAAGTATGGATGAATATGTAAAAAAATACGAGATAGCATCCAAATGTATTAATCCTAGAGATATTCATCTAAATACCCCTTCTAGGACAGTAACCTGTAGAAACTTATGTGGTGCAACGGGAGATATGTTGAGGATACGCTTACCCGATGGACGCAGGAGAAGGTTAACAGTTATGGAAGGGGCACGTTTGCAAAGTTTCCCTGATTGGTTTCAATTTCAAGGCTCTGAAAGTAATCAGTTTAATCAAATTGGAAATGCCGTCCCTCCACTTTTGGGAAAAGCTTTAGCCCGTTCAGTTAAAGCATATTTGAACTATATTGAAACTCACAAAAACTTTGCGACGTGAGCTTAATCTCTCAAAGGCACCACTGTCACCATCTTCTCACCCTCATCCACCGTCACCCGCGCCACCCCAAATTGCTCAACTACCGCAGCATTCGTCCTTAGATGCAAACTTACTTTTGCGACCCGATACTGACTTTCCCCCGAAGCCAAAACAGTCGGCAACAATAACTGATCTGCCAAATGTTCATCCACTGGTGCCGATTTGTGATGAAACTTGAGAAATTCCTCACAAGCGATTTCGGCGACTTTCTCCGCAGCCAACCGCAAACGCCCTAACCCAGCAAACCCAGCCAAAGTATTTTCATACTCAGCAGTAAGGAAAAAACCCGCCCCTGCGGCCACACCTTTTGCCCCATCAATATAAATCATGGGTCAATGTCATACTTTTGTATTATTGTAGTACAACATTTGCTGGGTTGTTCAACCAAAGTAAGAGAAGTGAGAAATATTCCGAAAATCAATTACAAAGTTTTGTTGTACTTATTGTAAACAACCGTGGCAAGAACGTGAGACGAAATTTTTTAAATAGAAATCTAAATTTTCAGTTAAATTTACCCTTTAATAAAGTTTATGTTAGAAGAAACATCAGAATTTTGTAAAATATTAGTATTAACAAAAGAATATCGGCAGATAGTAGAAAAAATTGCGCGATCGCATACAATCAATACGACAATTTCTTGGGAAGATGCGATACAGACAGCTTATACAAAAGTCTGGCAGGCTATACAAACTGGTAGATACACAGAAGATCAGGTGAAAGAATTTTACCACTGGGCTGCAAAGGTTGCTAAGAATGCAATTATTGACCTTGTACGTAAAGAAAAACATCAAAAATGGCAAAGTTTAGACCAGAATATCCCAGGTACCAATGTGTCGCTAGTGGATACTGTGGCAGATAAGTTTGATTTACCGGAGGCTATAGAGTATAAAGATTTGTTACTAAAAACAATACAAGTAATTGAGCAACTAGATTTACTTTATCCCGAACGTGGGTATCTCCAACTGTGGGAGGGACTAAAACAGGGTAAGAATCAATCTCAATTGGCAGGTGAGTTGAATTTGAATCAAGGCACAATTTCCAAGCGACGCAAGGAATTATCTCTCAAAGTCGGTCAAATGCTTGGACTTTTTGAAGTTGATGACATTAAACAAGAATTACAAAAAAATCGTCAACAAAGACGCTCTAATACAAGATGATAAAAAACTCAATAAAAGCAAAGGGCATGAGAGCGCATAAACCGTCATTTTTAAGTTCGGTTCCACTGACTTTGCTTTGAGACAAAATCTGATAAATTTATTGGTATAGGTAAAAAAAGTTCTACCAAGCAATTGCGATATATTACTATGAGTCATCTTTCCCCAAACGATTCTGAGTACAACAAAGTAATTAATAATAATTTGTGGGAATACGTGCAATCCATGAATCCACAAACTGTTGCCAAATTATCTAAGCCTGCTTCACAGGAGATGCCTGAAGTAATTATCCGTTCAGTTGCTGCAATTTTGGGTAGCTTATTATATGGTAACCCTGAGGAAATCATCACTACAAGCCGGGATGAACTGGGAATGATTTTGGGTGCTGCTATGGTAGATGGTTACTTTTTGCGTAATGTCGAACAGCGCATGGAGTTGGAAAAAGCTTTGCAATTAGTGGATAATCTGGCTTCTGGTAATTAACTCCCCTTTCTTCTCTCATCGGTAGATTTTTCAGATTAGAGTATTCCAATTAAAAAAATATCCCAAAATATTCTAGGATAGCCGTCCCACCTGTCCATACCGCTGATACGGAACCCATACCCCCAACGGTAAGTTCATAGAGTTTGGAGGATTTTTTGCGTAATTCCTGAATTTGAGGGATAGTCTGGGAAATAGAACCTAACCGGTAAAACTACAACCGAGGAATCCTTAAACTTTCAGGTATTGTTTAGCTAATATACATATAGTAAGGTGGAGAATCATTGAATAAATCCACCCAAAATTAAAAAGCGATGAGAGAAAAAACTCAACAACAAGTGCGTATATGGGCGACGTTGTGTCATTTCTCAGCGCTTACGGCCTGGATGCTGTTAGTTTTTTTAATATTTATCGGCATCCCTTTATATATGCCTTTGAATATTTTGGCACCACTGATTGTTTGGCGACTGAAAAAAGCACAACATCCTTGGATTGATTTTCAAGGCAAAGAATCCTTGAACTTTCAAATATCTCTTACAATGTATGCTTTGGTTGTAATAACTATATCTTTATTTTTCGTCCTCACGACCTTTGGAATGGCACTAATTTCTAATTTGACAGGCAATCAAGTGAAGACCGTTTTGGACAGTTTAGTAATGATATTCTTCTCTTTGATTGTAATAATGCTTTTACTGCAATTATTTGTAGTTAGCTTTTCTGCAATCAAAGCTTATAAGGGTCAGCATTATCGTTACCCGTTTACAATTCGCTTTTTCAGATGATAAGCTGTTCCACAAATAAACATTCTGCGTTTAAAATATTTTCCGGTAAATTGGAAGTGATACGATAAACCTATGTATTCACCAAGGATAAATTAAGCAGTGATTGGCGTAGCAGTTGTTGGTACAGGTTTTGGTCAAAAAGTCCATATTCCAGGGTTTAAAGCTCATCCTCAAACTGAGATAGTAGCAGTTTATCACCGAGATATAGATAAAGCCAAAGCAATAGCAGAAACTTATAATATTCCCCATGCCTGCAAGAGTATTATAGATATAGTGAACTTAAAAGACGTGCAAGCAGTCAGCATTTCCACACCGCCATTTTTACACTATGAAATGGCAAAGACAGTATTAGAAGCTGGAAAACATTTGCTATTAGAAAAACCTACAACTCTAAACGCAGATGAAGCAAAAGAACTTTACCAACTAGCACAACAAAAAGGCGTAATTGCTACCCTAGATTTTGAATTTCGTTTTGTCCCTGGATGGTTGTTATTTTCCGAATTATTATCACAAGGATATGTGGGAGAAAAACGCTTAATTAAAATAGATTGGTTGGGTTCTTCTCGGGCTGATGCATCTCGCCCTTGGAACTGGTATTCTCGTAAAGACCAAGGTGGTGGTGCATTAGGTTCATTAGGTTCCCACGCCTTTGATTATATAACTTGGCTGTTTGGTTCAGTCCGTACCCTTAACGCCCATTTTACCACCGCAATTCCCACCAGAATTGACCCGACAACAGGGAAGACAAGGCAAGTAGAAACAGATGATACTTGTATGTTAATGCTAGAGTTGGCAGATGGGACACCGTGCCAAGTTTGCATCAGTTCCGTGGTGCATGCAGAGCGTACCCATTGGTTAGAAGTATACGGCGATCGCGCGACTTTGGTATTAGGCAGCAAAAATCAAAAAGATTACATTCATGGTTTCAGTGTTTCCGGCTCAGAGATAGGTAAACCCTTGAGTGAGATAGAAATTCCCAACAGATTAATATTTCCCAAAAATTACGCAGATGGGCGCATTTCAGCCTTTATTCGAGTTGTGGATCGATGGGTAGAAGGTATTGATAAGGGTGAAGCAATAGTTCCATCTTTACGGGAAGGTGTTTATTCCCAATTGTTGATGGATTTAGCGCATGAGTCTAACAATACATCTAGTTGGGTAGATGTACCAGATTTGTCAGATTTTTTGGGTGAACGTTAATTACAAATGATGTTGAAGTAAGGACCGAAGTTGGAAGAAGGAATAGCTAATAAAAATGCGCGTTCGTAAGTTGAAAGCTTCAGTAAAAAAAAATGTTTTTCGAGTCCTTTGTAGCGCGTTCACGTAGTGTCTCGCAGAGAAGAAAAACAGTGTCCTTGTTTCAATCCGCTGCACCAAACCTTGACAAAATAGGAAAACGCCGTCAACAAAAAATGTCGTCTAAATTTTAAGATCCTACACTCCCCGGCGTTTTCCTATTTTGTAAGAGCGAAAACCCTTCCCACATGAGTACTCATGTGGGTACTTCTTCCTTCTTTCTTCTTCCTTCTTTCTTCGTGAATTGTACTTCTCATAGTCTTGAAACCACTCCCCTTTATCCATTATACCGATTCTCTGTAACGGCACTTTAGGGATAAGGGGAGAGGGTTCTAACTTTATCGGCTCACAAAGGGTAAGAGATTTAAAAAATTTTAAAGCAGAAGTGTCGCAACTATATCTAAAAACTCTTGTTCTTCTTTTGAAAGTTCCCCATCAGCATGCGCTAAGTTCTTACAAGCTTCAAAAACTTCTTTTTTCATCTCTTGAGTGCTAATTCGGCTCTTTACATCTTCAAGAAAGGCATTTGTCTTCTCTGCGTCTCCCAAAACATTTCTCACCTTTGCAGTTGCCACCCCTAAATATTTTTCAAGAGAGATTGGTGATTCCCATAAAAGATTCTTCGCATACTCATTAATGGTTTCATCTTCTGCAATCTTCAATGACTTATCGATATACATAGTCATAATCATTAAATCAATAGATGCTTCACGTTCGCTTTGTTTCGTTTCGTTTCGTGCGATTAAAGCAAAAAATGGCTGTAGCTTCTTTAGCATAAAAATTCTCACATAGTTATCAGAGTATAGATTAATCTATAATAGTCACCTAGGAAAGTTGAAATGTTACCAACGATATAGCTATTTTTTATCAGTGGGGAGATTCTCTCAGGTACTGCCGACTCTACGGTTTTTTTAACGACGGTGAAATTCCACTTCTTTCTGCAAAATTTTCACATCGTAATTGTCAAAGAAATCGTGCCCTAACAATCCTATATCTGCCTTTGGGGCGATCGCGACTTGAACATTGTTGACTACAGCCCCACCAACTGCGATCGCCTGAATATTACTTGTATTAAATTGGACTTCGCTTCCATCGGCAATACTAGCTTGCATTGTGCCAGTTGGCGTTATTTTCAAGGCTTCTACCATTGCTTGCGTAATCACAACACTGGTAGCGCCTGTATCTAAAATCATCTCAAAGGTTTTATTGCCGTTAAAGGTGACATCAATTACCGGAGTCTTGGCAATGCGACGTTTGATCGGAATGCGAAACACTCCACTATTTGTGGGTGTTATACCGCAAAGTGTCCCTAAGTTAATAGTTTTACCAGAGGAAGTTACCATGAAACAAGCTTCTACATTTTGAGCCGTCGTCCGATGGGGATATACCAAAAATATCAGCATGGGGATTATCGTTATCCATAGCTTGCAAGCGCTTTTCATGTAGTGTCCTCCTAACTTTCCCATATGATTAGCTTACCCAGACTAACTCAGTAATTAACAAAAGTAAGTATAATTTTTGCATATTATTATGATTTATAAGCCGTAAAATTGCTCAGAATAAAATCACCTCTCCCCCTTGTAACTCTATATATTGGAAGACTCGTAGCTATTGGCAACCTACCTTCAGATGGGTGTTTTTGTATAATCAAAATCTGATTCTTAAAAGGCAGTCATTATCATGAAAAGTCAATGTCAGGTCAATACGGGCCGGAAGAAGTTGCCCAAAAAAATCTACTTTTGGAGCTAAAGCGGCGACAGTTTTTAAAAGGGATAGGCTTCATCGGTGCAGGAGGCGTAGGGGCAATTTTGGCTGACCATATCGTTGATTCCACTTCATTGGTGGAAGCAAAAGAAGCCCCAACGGCACAAGTGAATCCCAGCCGTACAACCAGTGGTGAAATTCCCCGTCGTCCGTTGGGAAAAACAGGAGTTGAAGTATCGGCGATTGGGCTAGGTGGTGCAACTTTGGGGGAAGCTTCTAGTCGGGAAGAAGCAATTCGCATCACCCATGAAGCTATTGACAACGGCATCACTTTCATGGATAACGCTTGGGAATATAACAAGCATCGTAGTGAAGAGTGGATGGGTGAAGCATTGCAAGGAAGGCGAGATCAGGTTTTTTTGATGAGTAAAGTTTGCACCCACGGACGGGACCGCAAGGTGGCAATGCAGCAACTTGAGGAATCTCTACGTCGGCTCAAAACAGACTACCTCGATTTGTGGCAAATCCACGAAGTGGTTTACTATAACGACCCCGAAATGATTTTCCGTGCGAATGGAGCGATTGAAGCCCTCACTCAGGCGAAGAAAGAGGGTTTTGAACTCTTCAAATCCTCCAAAAAGTTTGATGCAGACGAAGGGAGAATGCAGCATGGTTTCCCACCACAAAGCCAAATGGAAACTTGAGTAAAAAGTAAAAAGTAAAAAGATAATCCCCATAATTAAATTTAGTTGCTCTAAACTCTTTTATTCATTTCTTGTTTATGAATGGCTTTTTACTTTTTACTTTTGCCTTATTCGGTAATTTTAGATTTTGGTTTAATTTTGAGCATCGGCTGTAATATGCTTTAATTCGTTGAGATTATCGCTAGCGATCGCGTAAGCTGCACCAAACCCAATCACAAAACGTCCTTCTTGGGGAGTCAGTTGGAAAATACGGAAGTCAGGTAAACTGATAAAAAGCTCAATAATTTCACCAAAACGAGCTTGGAATTTTTCTATAATTTGATTCCACTTATCAGTTTCTCGCTCAATTAAACTTGCTGTGCATTCAAAAGTCAAACGACGACGAGCAAAAATTTGTTTGGTTTGAGCTTCATCTTCAATAAATAAAACACTGGCATAAGATTTAGTATATAAATTTTGCGTGTGAGTAGAAAGACCACTGACATATATATAAATATTCTTTGACTCATCCATCACAAAAGGCGCATAGCTAGCATTTGGTATTCCTTGACTGCTAACTGTGCTGATAATTGCGCTTTGAATCTGTTCGGTAAAAGTTTGGTATTCAGCTTGGGCTTTTTCTAGTTTGCTCATAAGTAAATCCCTGCTTGATAGTAAACAATTATATCTTAAACTGAGAATTCAAGATGTTAAAATTTTTGATATACCCCTCTTCTGTCACTTTCCGGAATGAGCAAGTAGTGAAATTATCCAGAAGCATAACAGAGTTTAAATTGATTCATTGCACTAATTAATTGTTTGCTCAAAAATCCAAGAAATTAGAACAGTAACACCACTTTTCAGCCTTACCGTTCTAACTTCTGTGACAAATTAATAACACTAGCTTTTAACTTCTGTTTCTTTAAACTGTTGTATTAATACCTGACAATTCTTGCTAGCATCTCTAGCTTGGCGCATTAAGTCAAGCCCTCGTTTGCGGTTCACTTTAGAAGCTTCTAAAGCTTGACGGCTTAGGGACGCAGCTTGACTGCTTAACTCTCTAATTTTGCTTTGCAGTTCCATACTATTCCTCTAATTCTGAAATTACAATATCGAGATTTTCTAGTTGTTCATATAGTATATCGGCTCTAGTTTGGAGCAAACTAGCATCATCAAAATCACCACTCTGCACAGCATTATCTGCCGCATTGTATAGCTGCGATGTGATTTGTTCTAACTGTGTATAGGCATTGAGCAATATATTGTAAGTTTCTAACTTCATTTTACTCGGTCAAACTAGTTGCCTAAATTCTCTCACAATAGGCAGCGAGAAAGGCTTTCGAGAAGCGATCACCTCTGGAATGTTGGAAGGTTATCCCGTAACTGGGGTGAAAGTAACGATTGATGGAGGTTCCTATCACCCGATAGATTCCTCAGAATTTGCCTTCCGCTCGGCTGCAAAACATGCTTTTGAGCAAGCATTTAATCAAGCAAAGCCACACATCTTAGAACCTATTATGCTTGTGGAGGTGGAAACCCCGAATGATTTTCTGGGTAGGATTCAGGGTAATCTCTCCTCTCGAAGAGGGTTGCTGTTGGGTTCCGAAACGATGCAAGGTTACACGGTTATCCGGGCTGAAGTACCTTTAGTACAGATGTTTGGATATTCCACAGACTTGCGATCGCTCACTTCTGGAATGGCAAGTTTTACAATGCAGTTTGCTTGCTTGCGACAAGCTGTAGCCGTACTTGTAGCACCCGCCAAGTCTTAACCACGGTCACCCAAGGCTACAAGAACATACACCCCTACCCTGCACATTCTATATGTGGTTCAGTCGGCTCATCTTGATCTGGGTTGATGGTGGATATCAGGCAAAGGGTGAGATATCATGTCCGGTTAATCACTTATCATAAACCCCTCTCCCTAGGGGTGAGGGTTGGACATCATATGATGCATCGTCAAAGACAATTTAAGAAATATATAACTAATCAAAAGACAGTTAAAAACTTTATTTTTTAATTACCATAAATCCAAATTCAATCTATCCACCTGAAGATATAAAATAATTAGTTCATAAAAAACCTTATAGATAGATGCAATGGAAGCTCAAAAAAAGCTATTAAAAAGCTATAAGTTGACATTTTCTCTCCTTTGATAGGATTTTACTATTTTTGGTGGAAATCAAAAAAATTATGTCAAGGCATAAAAACGATTAATGAGTATATTTTAGTGTTTGAGGAGCAAACTTCGATGTTGAAATTTTTTTACTGGTCAAGAGTACACGCTACTTTACTTGCTATTGGAATAACGCTCGGTGCAGTTAGTCCCATAATAATTCCTGCACCAGTCGAGGCTCAAGTCCCCGCTCCTACTACCACTCCATCTCCAACTACTACAACCAACTTTCCTGATGTCGGGCAAGATTTCTGGGCAAGTCCGTTTATTCAAGCCCTAGCACAAAGAAATGTAATTACTGGTTTTCCTGACGGTTCTTTTAAGCCAGAACAGCCTGTTAGCCGTGCTGAATTTGCGGCAATGATTCAAAAAGCTTTCAATCCAAATCCGGTTAGACAATTGCCTCAAGGCGGATTTAGAGATGTTTCTTCTAACTATTGGGCTGCTTCTGCAATTACTACAGCCTACGAATCCGGATTTATGTCAGGCTTTCCAGGGAATTCATTCCAGCCAAATCAACGAATTTCCAAGGTACAAGCGGTAGTGGCTTTAACAAATGGTTTGGCTTTGAGTCCTGGGGATACTGCAACTCTGAGTAGCTATTACACAGACGCGAACACCATTCCCAGCTACGCTGTTGATAAAGTCGCAGCAGCAACACAAGCCAATCTTGTCGTCAACTACCCAGACGTGAAAGTTCTCAATTCTGAAGCACCTTTGACTCGTGCGGAAGCTGCTGCACATTTGTATCAAGCCTTGGTAAGACAAGGACAACTGCAACCTTTAGCTAGCAATTTACCTGCTGCTAATTATATTGTCGGTAGAACCGCAGGTGGAACTCAAACAGGTGGTGACATTGTTTCTGTTGCAACAGCAAGTAATTCTTTTACAACCCTAACTTCTTTACTCAGAACAGCAGGTTTAGCAGATACTTTGCAACAGGCTGGACCCTATACAATTTTTGCTCCCACAGACCAAGCGTTTGCAGCTTTACCACCAGAAACTTTACAACGCTTGCAGCAACCGGAAAATAAAGAAGCTCTGATTAGGGTTTTGACATATCACGTAGTTCCAGGACAGTTAACAGCTAATCAATTAAGGGCTGGTGATCTGAACACTGCAGAAGGCAGACCAGTAAATGTAAAAGTTAATACGGATGGAAACCAAATTGCGGTAAATAATGCTCAAGTTATTCAGCCCAACATCCAAGCTAGCAATGGCGTTATCCACGCTATTAACCAAGTTCTCATACCACCCAACCTCTCTTTTGCTGGGGGACAATCACAAGCGCAGACTGGTGATATTGACCCTGGGAGAGCAACTCGTGGTGGCAGAAGTTACGTTGGGGTCGCTGGCAACATTGGTTTGAGTGGTGATACTGCTTTAAGCGACACTAACTTTACAGTTATTAGCAAACTGGGATTAACCCGAAATATATCAGTGCGACCATCAGCAGTTTTTGGAGACGATACTATTGTTTTGGTTCCCCTTACCTACGACTTGTCACCAAGAGCGACAAACGCTGTTGGTGAAACTTTTTCGATATCTCCTTACATAGGTGCTGGCGTAGCTATTGACACTAGAAATGATGTCGATTTGGGGTTGCTGTTAACTGGTGGTGTTGATGTACCTTTAGGAAGTCGATTTACATTAACAGGTGCTGTTAACGCCGCTTTTTTGAATAGCACAGATGTAGGGCTGTTGCTGGGAGTTGGTTACAACTTTTAATTAAAGAAGGAAGAAGGAAGAAGGAAGAAGGAAGAAGGAAGAGGTTTATATATGTGGATTGGGACTCCAACTCAAAACGAAAAGACCTGTTTCAAAGTCGGGGTATTAAACCCCTTACTCCCAGATGAACCCGAGGGACATCCCCGTCCCTCCCACCTTCTGATTTGTAATGTGAAGTCACAGAATCAGGACTTAGAAGTCGTTTGAACAATTTGATATTTGTAGTGCGGCATCTTGCCCGCAAAAGCAAGATGTTTGTCCTACGGACACGCTACGCGAACGCACTACTTATTTTTACTTGAGGCCTTATGCAAAAAAGTTCTGATGTAGTGGTAATATCGGCAGGGAGGCAAGCCACATGAATTACCACCACGGCTGTATACCAAATAGTATGAAGATGCAATTAATTAGCCCACACAGGTGGGCTTGGTTTGTATAGCCCCACCCTTTTAGGGTGAGGGGCTTCATACAGAATAATCGCAATCACAGCAAAATTAACCCCAATCGCACGCCAACAGTAACAGCTTCAGTACGGGTGGAGACGCTAAGTTTTTGGAAGATGGATGAGACGTGAAATTTCACAGTGTGTTCGGAAATTTGCAAACTTTTAGCGATCGCTTTGTTACCCAATCCAGAACCAAGCATTTTTAAAACCTCTATCTCCCTTGGGGTCAAAGCTTGTACGGCTGTTTCTGAGATACTCGCTTTCAGGGGCAAGTTCTCGATTGCATCTGGATGCAGTACAACTAAGCCCAAAGCTACAGCCTCCACAGCAGCGATAATTTCTGATTCTGTAGTGCTTTGCAGTAATATACCCCTGACACCACCACGTAACATTCCCTGTATATTGATGCTGTCGAGTTCGTCAACAATTACTAAAATTGCCGCTGGGTATTGTTGCTCCCATACGAATTCTTGAACATTGTTACCCAAATCGACCAGCACTACATCAGGTTGTAATTGCTCAACTTCCTTTGTCAGTCCATCCCAATTGGATACACTAGCAATTACCATCAGATTGGGATTGGTTGAAACTAAAGCGGATAAACCCGCACGCACCAAGGGATTCGAGGCAATTACAAGCACGCGAATCATTTTACCTCCCCAGGGGGAGAAAAACACTGTTTTTGTTCGCCATGCAGAAAACGTTCGACAGCGGCAGTTGGAATTGCTACAGCTAAACCGTTGACAATCATCGTGTTAATGCCGATAACCCGTCCGAAACAGTCGGCAAGTGGACCTCCGGAATTACCAGGAAACAGGCGAATATCAGCCATCACGGCATTTTGATTCTTGGTATGAATAATTCCGGTTGTGACAGCACCGTGGTCACCAAAAGGATTGCCGACTGCGATGACTAATTCACCAACTCGCAGCGCATCTAGATTGCCAATAGTGGCAACTGGTAATTCAGTCGCAGCAATTTTCAAAACAGCTAAATCTCGTGTCGGGTCAAACTGCGTACGCACAGTATTAAATACCTGTCCATCAGCCAGTTCCACAATCGCTTGCTTGCTAGTCGCAACATGGGCATTGGTAATGATTAAGCCGTCAGATTGCCAGATAACCCCGGAACCACCTCCCGAACAACTAGTACGGACTTTAACAGTGCTATTGCGTAATTTAGCCGCAATATCTGCCAATTCCTCAGTTAGGTGTCTAAATGTTGTGATATTCATGATTTTGAAAAAGCTACTATTTTTCACCCACTGCGATCGCTAACTCAACTAATGCCCCACCCCTGACAATTTGCAGGGTCACAGTCTTCCCAACGCGATCGCCAAAGTTTAGCAATGCCAGCACATCTGCTGTATCATTTACAGAAACACCATCAAATCTCACTAATACATCCCCCAACATCACCCCACCATTGTCAGCAGGTCCATTTAGTTCTACATTCACCACAATTACTCCACCAGATGAAGTTAAATTCAGCGCTGTTTTCAAATTTTCTGGCAAACGCACCGGTTGCATCCCAACACCTAAATAACCCCGTGGAATCCGTCCTAAGACAAGCAGCTGTTCAATAACTCGATTGACTGTAGTTGTCGGAATAGTCAAAGCAGTACCCCGCCGACCAGATGTATTCATGCCTACCACATTACCTGCGACATCAACGAGCGAACCCCCACTCATACCGGGGTAGAGGGTGATATCTGGACGAATGAACTGGTCAATATTGCCACCACTCATACTTTGCCACGAGCCGCTCACAACGCTCACAACACCCATTGCGCCACGTAAATCGCCTTCGCTACTCCTTCCCAGTCCTAACACTAAATGACCGACTTTCAGGGCCGTAGAATCGCCAATTTTGGTTACAGGAAGTTCTACATTTTTAATTTGTAAAATAGCGACATCCGTGCTGGCATCGCGTCCGATGACTGTAGCGTTTACTGTACGTGCATTTGAGAGAGTAACAGTAATTTCTTCATCCCGTTGCAGCGACTCATCAGAGGTAACAATAATACCATCCTGCCAATGAATACCGCTAGAAGAAATCCGCCGACCGGCGTTTACAGCCACCACGGCAGAACCTGCTTGCTCTACAATTTCCGCTAAATTGTTGGAAATAGCTAATAATGAAGACATCAATTTTCTCCGCATTTCCTAGATGTTCATATCGTGTCGCAAGTCCCTTATCTATGACATCGGAAATATGGGGAGTATTCATCCTAGACAAATGGGCAGCGAGCGGTGCAACATTTTGTTCTGCGGGGTAAAGATAAGCCCCCTAAATCCCCCTCAGGGGACTTTGAATTAAATTTATTCTCCCCTTTGAATTGGGAGCAGGGGGGCTTCATTGTCGGGGTAAAGACCACTAAGCGCTTCCCTTGCTTTCAAACTCTGCAATTACCATTGGTTCATCGTCATACCAAATACGTATTTCCCCCAGTGCTTCTTTCGTATCATCCGAACAATGAATTAAATTATCAAATAAAAAGGTCGCTTTCTTCAATGCCAGCCTTCTCAAATGATTTTTCTTGGTTTTGAAAATATTCGCCGAACCGATGACTTGAGTTTTCAGAAATTCTCCAAAAGAACGGTAATCACTGCCATCATAAATAAAGTTTTTTTCTAGTACAAAATATTCGACTGATTTATTTGATAAATAATTAGTTATTATCGGATACCAAAATGAAAGATTTGAAGATTTGTAATGTTTTAATATTTTTTCTTTACTAACTAAAATATTTGTTCTTACGTGTTTAATATCACCGTAATCCTTGAGTTTATTTTCAATAAATTTAGATAGCGCTGTATCCTTTGCAGCGGCTGGTTTCAGCATAACAAAGACAAATTCACCCTGTTCTTGTGACATAGCGATCGCTCTGAATAAATGATGGTGAGCAATTATTAGCTCAGTTTCCCATTATTTAGCTTGAATCGCCACAAATCAAGGCTGAAGTTCCTTGAGTTCGCTCTCTTGCCTATTTTGCCGTGATACCCCCAATCAGGCTTGGGTGGGGGTGTTTTAGTACCATCTTGACATTTTAATAGTACTGATGTACTATATAAATATGAACGCTCAAGAATCATAAAGCTTACGCAAGATGTGGTCGAAAACGTTATTAAGAGTGTAAGGAAGCCATCCCTGCTGATATTGCCACTAGTTCGTTATATTTTGCGTACAGAAGGCGTGCGTTTATGCAAATATCATTACCGAATACATAATAAGCAGACTTACCTTTTCTCACATCTGTTTTTTACGAATAATGAAACTTGGAACCCTTTATTTTTCGTAAGATGCATCGGGTTTTTAGGTCTTGTTGAGAATGGTGCATTAGATAGACGCAGATGAAAAAGACTTTTGCGTTATCGTCTACTATTTTTGGGATTTTATCCTTAATTATTGATTGAGGATAATACTTGAAAAGATTAAATTGACAATGAAATATTTTACCAGGGAAGGTGAAAATATGGCGAAGAAAGCGATGCACAATATCAATAACAAAGCTACCAATAATTCCCGACTAAAATTTACAATTTATAATTTGGCTGGGGAGGAGAAAGCTTACTACTTGGTAGATAGGCTAAATTTGGAAATATTGCAGGGTAATATATCCAAAAAATCAGTAGCGCATAGTATTATTATTATCGACCGTTCCGGTTCAATGTCTGATGATATTCAGGGATTGAAAGAGACATTGATAAAACTGTTGACCCTGGATGAATATATTAATTATCAGTTAGTCATCAGTTTGGTATCTTATTCTTCCAAAGAAGATGTAACTTGTCATTTTCAGAGAGTTCCGATTCAGGAAGTGATGAAACAAAATTCATCATATTTGGAAGAAATTAGAAGGATTCGTGCGACTTATTTAACTTGCATATCTCAATCGATGCAGTTAGCTAAATCTCTTATTCGTGAGGGAGAATTGACTGCCATAACCTTGCACAGTGACGGCTATGCTAATGATAGTAGTCCGAGTGTTGAAGCCAAAGCTTTAGAAGTGGTTTGCGAAGAGCTTAAAAGCATGGATGTTTTTGTTAACACTATTGCTTATTCCAATGCTTCTGACTTTAAATTGCTTTCAAAAATTGCGAACTCTGTATCAGGCTCATGCATAAAAGCTGGCAATGTCAAAGAAGTTTATGATACGATTTACAGCACATCTAAACTGTTGGGTGGAAAAGTTGTACCAGTGATGGAAGAAAGTTTAGCCGCTGATTATAACTACCAAGTTTTGTTGTCTCGAAGTGCAAAGAAAATTAATGGGACATCTGGAACGCTAAAAATCTGTGGACTTCAGGTAGAGGATGAGGCAATTATTTATAAATACAAGCAAATTACGAAGGAGGTTTACAAACAACTTCAAGATGTGCCTGTGATGCAGAATCATGAGTCAGTATATGCCTTTGCTAAAGCAAATTTAGCTCAGGGAAATTTGAACACGGCAAAATATGCGATCGCTAGTACTTTTAATGCGACTTTAACTGAAAGACACGCTAAAGCTTTGACAAATCAAGAAATTGCCAATTTTGCTCAAGATATTGATATTGCACTCTTTTATCCTAATATTTTGCAAGAGCATGAAATCTTGGATGGATTGAAAGCAAACGATAAAATTTCTCTGTTAGAACTCATCAAAATATTTGAGGAGAATCGCAGCAGCATTATTGTCAATATCAAGCATTTGCAAGATAATTACCAAAGAAAAGGCATCAAGCGGGTTAAAGGTGTGAGGGATGCAAATGGTAACCTTGTCAAGCCTTGGTTGAAAAGAGAATATATAGATAATGGGGAATATGTTGGCATGGGTTCCTTTGAAATTAATCGGAATACTGCCACCGTCAATATGCTCGTTACTCGCAAAACTAAGTTAGTCAAAACTGAGGACAAAACGCCAATTATTGAGGTTGCAGGTTTGTTGGTTAATGACTTAAACACCTTTAATAATTACACAATTGTCAGCGATGGAGAAGTAAATATTAAAGAATTGAAGGTCAAAATTAGCAGTAAAAAAGCCTTCGATGTACTCAAAGCCGCAGGTATGATTGCAGCTATTGCATTTGATTTCCGTAGTGAATACACCATGAAATTAGATAATTTACCCCTTGTTCCTTTAGGTGGAATCTACAGCAATATTGATGGTTTATTCTCGGAACTAACGGAAATCAAAGTACTTTCTAGCATAATTTCTGCGCATCTTAAGAAAGAATCAGATGTATTTATCGCAGAACAATTGGATGATTTGAAAAAACATTACCTATCTAAAAATCTTTACCTCAACTTTCCCACCACTAACGAATACATTGATATCCAAGAAGCTGTGGTTAATGGCACTATTGACTCACGAGTCAGTTACAAAATAGACATTGGCAGCAAAGATATTCTCAATTTGAGTAAATTACATTCTGCCAATAAATTCCTTGACAGGATGTATCAGGTATACGACAAAGAGACTGGAGAAATTTTCACTAAGCCAACCTTTGATATGGCTTTCAATGAAAATATCACTTTCCGACACAAGCAATTGTCATCACGGACTAAAATCACCAAAGTTGATGACTTAATGAAACCGATTTTTGATGATTTCCTTGGGTTGGAAGATAGCGGCATTGTTGCCAAAATTCTTACCAAAGTTGGTGCTGATACTTTAGCGCAGTTATTACACAAATCTGTTAGCAAAGAAGAAATAGTTGCTGCACTCTCGACAGCAAATAGAAAGCTAGAACAGTATGCAGAAAAAATTTACCAAGATAAAATTTCTCCCTTGGTTTTCTACATCGGTTCCACTGGACTTTTGCCAGATGAAATGGAAGCTAAAGCGATGAACTTTGAGGAAATTGCTTGTAAATATCCCAATTTAAAGTTTTCTAAGGATGAACAAGAAGGGACATTTTTTGAAGTGGGTGAAAGCATCATTAGCGTGTATGCCAAGACTAAATACTACAGTTTATCTGCATTTATCTGCGGTTTTTAAACTCTTACCTGTACCTGCTTTATGGTCAAAAAATAAAAAATTAACCGCAGATGAATACAGAGGAGGGCTGAGGAAATTACTCAGCCCTCCTCTGGGTTTAAAATCTTGATTACCGCAGTTCTTTAAGATTATTTACCACCTGTTGGTACATATCTTTGTTACCTTGTTTCTGAAAAATGTCCGCAGCTCGCTGCAAATCGGTTCTCGCTCCTCTGTTGTCTCCTTGGGCTGCACGGGCATTCCCTCGGTTGTTGTAAGCAGCGCCAAAGTTGGGATTGAGGCGAATAGCTTGATTGTAATCCCCAACAGCGGCGTTATTGTCTCCTTGGGCTGAACGAGCATTTCCCCGGTTGTTGTAAGCAACAGCATACCTGGGATTGAGGCGAATTGCTTCGTTATAATCGTTAATAGCCCCGTTTCTATCTGACCTTGCAGCGCGAGCATTTCCCCGATTATTATACGCTTCAGCATAGCTGGGAGAAAGGCGAATCGCTTCATTATAATCGCCGATCGCACCGTTGTTGTCTCCTTGAGAAGCGCGAGCATTCCCCCGGTTATTATAGGCTTGGGCATCATTGGGATTGATGCGTAACGCTTCATTATAATCAGCGATCGCCTGCTGTTTGTCTCCCAAGTCAAAGTGGGCTAGTCCCCGACTATTATACGCCGTACTCGAATTAGGATTCAGGCTAATCGCTCTAGTATATGCCGCGATCGCCCCCTGTAAATCTCCTTTAACTTGTTTATCCTGTCCTTGAACGTAAAAGTCACCGGCTTGGGTTGGGTTGGCTGCTGGACGACGAGTTGGAGGACGAACTCCAATCTCTGTTACTAATAGATCTTTGTTCTGACCGCAGGAAACGATTGCAGTTGCAAGAAATGCAGTCAGCACAACAATGCCGGCAGCCCTCTTTCTCAACTTTTTCTCAAATAACCGCAGTCTCATAATTTACCATAATCTTGAATACGTCTTGATGAAACTACTACCAAATTTCAGCATCATACTAATTTTTGGTGGATATGGAAACTCAACTAGCACACAAATTTTAGATTTTAGGTTCTGAGTCGTCAGTCGGGTACTGAGATTTTCCCTCCTGATAGAGCCAGCGTAGTCACCTGAGTAGGAAAACCCACACTGAGGAAAGTTGACTCACAGCCTAGTTTTTTGCAAAATCCAAAATTGTTTGATTCATTTGCCTAATATTCCACCAATTGCGATAAATTATCTTCTAAACAGCTTCTTTTTTTAATCTTTTCAACTCTTATCGATCCCCTCTTTTATTCTTGGCGACCTTGGCGACCTTGGCGGTTAGTCTTTGAGTATATAATCCAAATTTGAAAGCTATATACTCCTACTCAACATCACCTTCTTCATTTTTGCAAGTTAATCGTAAAGAAGTGCTTTTTGACATCTCAATAGGCAGTTGTTCGATATCTTGCCCTAAATTTTTTTGCAATTCTTTCGTCAACGTGATGGCAAAGTCTAAATTAATGCCTTCTTTTTGTACTAAATTTACCAATTCTGTAAAAGGTACTTTTACTGTTGTCCGTTCCGTGGCATCTAATTTAAAATAAGGAGTTTCAGACAAATTTTGTGCCTGCATTGCTTGTTTAATTCGCTCTTGGAGATGCTCGTATTCTGAGTTCAACAATTTCCACTGTTGCTCTACTTGAGTATATCTAACAGCGAGCGTTGTTAAATCTTCCACAATGGGATTCGAGCTATTTTGTTTTTGCAATTCTAACAAACGTAAATGCACTTGAGCCAGATAAATACAGTCTAGGTAAGCATACTCAATTTGTTCTGGGCTTAAAGGTCGTCGTCCCCAATCGCTACCTTGCTCTTGCTTGTCGATATCATGAAAATTACAAAGTTTTGTGGCCAGTGTTTTCAATTGGTAGTTGGGCAATGGCAAAATATGATAAGGAATTTTTTTTGCCATATTCAAAGTACAAGTGACATTTTTCGCCTTCTTGCCTCCCAAATATCTCAAATCATAACTTGCATTATGAAATACCTTTTCAACAGCCGGATTCACCATGATTTGATTGACGAACTCAGCCACCACATCCGGTTGGTCTAGCACATCCAAAAGATAAATAGAATCGCCAATCCAATCACTAGGATCGTCTAATACCTGAATTAGCGATAGCCTGGGTGTGCGACTTTTATAGTCAGCAACTTCTGTATCCATCCACAAAGTCTTCGCTTGAGTATATTTAGCGATAATGGCAAGGATTTCGCTCTTCTCTGTCAGGTAAGGCATTGAGGGAAGTGCAAGTAAGTTATTGCTACTATACTTAACATTTTATTAGTATCTTTTTTGTATCTTAAATCTGATTGGGGGTTAGGGAATAGAAAAAAATTCTGAGTTATCAATTTGTCTGTTTTAACTAAAAACTCACCATTGATAATTCATAACTCTATTTTCACTCCCTCTTTCAGTGGAAAATTTTATATCTTTAGCTGGATAAACAAAGTGACCTTTTCAAGCCATCCTTAAAAAAGTGCGATGATAAATACACTCCCATGCGCTACTTAGTATTGGCTACAGATTACGATGGCACCTTGGCTACAGATGGTCGTGTGAATGACGACACCATAGCTGCACTCGAACGTTTGCGAACCTCCGGTAGAAAAATAATCTTAGTCACCGGTCGTCAATTGGATGATTTGCTTCTTGTTTTCCCCAAAATTGATTTATTTGATTGTGTAGTTGCCGAAAACGGTGCTTTGCTTTACACACCTGCTACCCGTCAGGAAAAATTATTAGGTACCCAACCACCAACAGAATTTATCGCAGCACTACAAGCACATGATGTTGACCCCCTTTCAGTGGGTAAGGTAATTGTCGCCACTTGGTCACCCCATGAAAATACTGTCCTGCAAACCATCCGCGAATTAGGATTAGAATTGCAAGTCATCTTCAACAAAGGTGCTGTGATGGTGCTGCCCAGTGGTATAAATAAAGCGGCTGGACTAACTGCAGCGTTGGATGAGATGCAATTATCACCACATAATGTGGTTGGTGTTGGCGATGCAGAAAATGACCATGCTTTTTTGAATTTATGTGAATTTTCTGTCGCGGTTGCCAATGCGTTGCCAATGGTAAAAGAGCGTGCCGATTTTGTCACCAATGGCAGTCGTGGTGCTGGGGTTGTAGAATTAATCGACAGGTTAATTGCTTCAGATTTGTCAGTTGACCCACAACTGCAACGACAGAAAATTCTGCTGGGTATTGGGGAAGACGAGACTCAGATAAATATCCCCGCTTATGGTCATAGCATACTCTTAGCTGGTACCTCTGGCGGTGGCAAATCTACCTTAGCTACGAGTGTATTGGAACGGATTGCCGAGCAAGAATATCAATTTTGTATTATTGACCCAGAAGGCGATTATGAAAATTTTGAGGGTGCATTTGTTTTGGGTGATGCCCAGCGATCGCCGAAAGTAAGTGAAGTATTAAATTTACTTAAGCAACCCCATCAAAATGTAATTGTAAACTTATTAGGTATTGGTTTAGCCGACCGTCCAACGTTTTTTGCCGAACTTTTAGCCGCATTAACTGAAATGCGATCGCGTACTGGCCGTCCCCACTGGATAGTTGCCGATGAGGCACATCACTTAATGCCTGGATCTTGGCATCTGGTCTCTGCGACCATACCGCAAAAACTCAAAGGTTTGATGCTAATTACCGTGCATCCCAAGCAAGTTTCTTCTTCTGCTTTATCTTTAATGGATACTATCCTCAGTGTCGGTAATTCACCAGAAGAAAATATCCACCAATTTTGTCAAATTATCGGCTATTGTCCGCCGAATCTTCAACCCCAAACTCTCGAACCAGGAGAAGCTATCGCTTGGTTTGTAAATCAAGATGCACAACCTTTCCGCTTCCGTATCGTTCCTGGACATACCGAACGCCGTCGCCATATCCGCAAATATGCTGAAGGTGAATTGGGTAAAGATAAGAGTTTCTATTTTACAGGGTCAAAAAACAAGCTAAATCTCCGGGCACAAAACTTAATTTTATTCAATCAAATCGCTGAGGGTGTTGACGACGAGACTTGGTTATATCACCTACAACGAGGTGATTATTCCCGTTGGTTCCACGAAGCTATTAAAGATGAAGGCTTGGCTGAAGAAGTCAAAGAAATTGAGCAAGGTCATGTCTCAGTTGATGAAAGTCGGACTGCAATTAAAGCCGCGATTGAAGAACGGTATACTTTACCTGCTTAAATTAGTCGCAATTTGAAGAAACCTGCAATAAGTATTTTAACTTGCTTTTGTAACTTTGAGCATCCAGTATTTTGAGACAGAATTTATTGGTATGCAACAAATTGTGGTTAGGTAATACAATGCTATGCCCTTTCTACTTACATCTTCCTACCCCTTTCCAGTTCCCTGCCGGTTGGCCATTCAGTAAGTTCTTTTCCATCTTCAAGTTGATCGTAAGGCTCAACGAAAGCCCTAATTTGGAATTTAGTACCTGGTTCTGTATCTTGCTCTCCTATATAAATTGAATCAAAATATCCTATTTGGATAAAAGTGGATTTATTGTCCACTACATAAGTCTACAATCCCGCTGGGAATATATGTTTCCGTACATCCCATATCATGATCCCTAGCTTGATTGTCCCCTCTGGTTTTTCCTCGACGTCCTACTTCATGCATTTTGGATACTGCCAGTTGAAGGTCTTCGACTTGCGATGCTAACGATTTTCTTCAGGCTGCAAAAGACTAATATATCCAAAACCTTGCTCTTGTCTCCTGAGTCATCAAGACTGTATTTTACCTGCATCGGTAAATTCTTTCTTAGAAATCACCTTAAAACTATTACACTACTTACAGTTCAGTTTGGATTTAATATTTTCCAAAGCAACTAAGTACTTTCCGCTCTTAAAGACAATTTCAAGTTCCTTGCAGATTTTCCAAAGAGCTTGTTTGTTATCTATACTATGCAAATAGCTAATTAGCTCTAAGGCAAAGTCAGCGTTAGTAGCTTGACTTAAAAATCCAAGTTGATTTGGTTCAATTCCAATTTTTATACACAGCGCTCTTCGTGCCGAATATTCTACACGTCCACTACGTGTCAAGAGTTGCATAACCCGGATTTCTCTGTCAGAGTCGTCGAAACAAGGACACTGTTTTTCTTCTCTGCGAGACACTACGTGAACGCGCTACAAAGGACTCGAAAAACATCTTTTTTTTTACTGAAGCTCTAAACTTACGAACGCGCATTTTTATTAGCTATTCCTTCTTCCAACTTCGGTCCTTACTTCAACATCATTTGTAATAAATCATGAAAAGGGCTATATATTTCCCTCCAAGTGTTAAGAAATGTAAATAATAAAATTTTACAAACCGATGAAGTTATGTAAAGTTTTTAGGAATTATTATCATTAGTTCTACGAATTTGCGTCATCCTGGATTGACAAAATTGAAATGTCATGAAATCATGATGAGTGCCTACTTCAGGCTCAGGGGACGTATAACTTTTTTTAGAGGTCGGTTTGAATGGAACTTCTAATAGACAAAATCAGTTCTGAAATCGGAACTATCTTGGTAGTATCTGACGGCGAGAAATTATGCGCACTTGACTTCGCCGATTACGAGCTACGGACAATTAGACTCCTACAGAAGCGTTACAAAAGTTTCTCTTTAAAAAAAACGAAAAATCCACTGGGGTTGAGCAATCGCCTGGAAGCTTATTTGAAAGGAGATTTTACAAGTTTAGACGATATTGCCGTGAGTGTGGGAGGTACAGCCTTTCAGCAGCAAGTTTGGTTGGCGTTGCGAAATATCCCTTGTGGGACGGCGATTTCTTATGGTCAATTGGCAGCAAAAATTGGTAAACCGACAGCATCGCGGGCTGTGGGGATGGCAAATTCTTTGAATCCAGTGGCGATCGTACTGCCATGTCATCGCGTGATTGGTGCGAATGCTGGACTTACGGGATATGCCGGAGGTTTGGAGCGCAAGCGTTGGTTGCTGGAGCATGAAGGCGTTAAGATTGCGGCGTTTTCACAATAAATTTCGTTTCTGTAAAAAATAGCGTTGGTGTCCCTGTGGAAAGTCTTCCAGAGTGCCAAATATTTCATAACCGAGTTTCTGATAAAATCCAACGGCTTGAAAACTAAAGGTATCAAGAAAAATATTGAAATAACCGCGTTTTTTTGCTTCTTCTTCTGCAAGAACCATCAATTTTCGCCCATATCCTTGACCTCGCAGTGCTTCTTTCACCCACAGATGAGAAATAAACATCCATCCCCAGTAAGTTTCAGCAACTAAACCACCGACAATTTCATTGTTAGCGTCTCGGATAAAAATAGCCAGAGGTTCGTATGTATCCTTCTTCAGTACCCGAGTTTCGTTAAAATCAACCAGATTGCTGATAACAGCACGCACATCCTGTGCTGAAGGATTATCCTCAATTGCGATCCTATTACTCATCTAGCCGTCATCACCACTAAGTAATAAAATAAAGCTTACAGCGATTTTCGCTTCGATTAGACCACTAAAAGACCTATCTGCCTCTAAGTAATCATATCTTTCTTTACAATGTTATAACCCTTGATTTGTAAGTATCTTGGCCACTGAGGTGTCAGGCATACCTGACAAGTTGCTCTTAATATTCTCGGTAAAATTAGGCTTTTATTGAGAATTAACGACGAACGAATAAGGGTTAGAAAAAGCATGAGTGAATACTCAAAGCAAATGTTGACTCATATCCGAGTAATGGATAGAAGTTTATGGGAAGGGGGAAATAAAAGCCGAACATAAGCAGGATAGAGGAATGGAAGCGAGGTTTTGTGAATGTGGTTGAAATAAGCTCAACTATCAAAAACTTAAAGGAATTTGCTCGGCAAAATTTAGTATATCAAGATACGCTTAAAGCAACTATACGCTTGTGATGTTTTCTATGAGTCCCCGGATTCGCTTTTTGATGTGTGCGCCTGACCACTACGACGTAGACTACGTGATTAATCCCTGGATGGAGGGAAATATTCATAAATCATCACCCGATCGCGCGGTTGAACAGTGGCAAAAACTACACTTCGTCCTCAAGGAACACGCAACTGTCGATTTGGTAGCACCCCAAAAAGGTATACCTGATATGGTCTTCACTGCCAATGCGGGTTTGGTGTTGGGTCAGCAAGTGGTTCTCAGTCGCTTTTTACACAAAGAACGTCAAGGTGAAGAACCTTATTTCAAGCAGTGGTTTGAAGAAAACGGTTACACAGTTAACGAATTACCTAAAGATTTACCTTTTGAAGGTGCGGGAGATGCTTTACTAGACAGAGAAGGTCGTTGGTTGTGGGCTGGATACGGTTTCCGCTCTGAGTTGGATTCTCACCCTTATCTTGCTAAGTGGTTAGATATTGAGGTGGTGTCTTTGCGATTGATAGATGAGCGCTTCTATCACCTGGATACCTGTTTTTGCCCTCTGGCTAATGGGTATTTGCTTTACTACCCTGCTGCTTTTGATTCCTACTCCAACCGCATGATTGAAATGCGGGTGGCACCAGAAAAACGGATTGCGATCGCCGAAGCTGATGCGGTGAATTTTGCTTGCAATGCGGTGAATGTGGAAGACATTGTGGTCATGAATCAAGCCAGCGATGCACTCAAAGCCCGTCTTCGCGATGCTGGTTTCCAAGTCATAGAAACACCCCTAAACGAATTTCTGAAAGCCGGCGGTGCAGCTAAATGCTTGACGCTACGGGTAACTGAACCTGTACGGGAAGAAGTACACGCAAATGTCTCCGTGGAAAGTCGGATTATTCGTTTGGAAGGACATTTACTCGACTCTGGTTTGATTAACCGCGCCTTGGATTTGATTATAGACACCGGTGGTAGTTTCCAGGTGTTAAATTTTAATTTGGGAGAACAGCGTCAAAGTACTTCTGCTGCAGAAGTGAAGGTATCAGCACCTTCTCATGAAGTGATGGAAGGAATTTTGTCGCTGTTGATTGACTTGGGTGCGGTAGATTTACCCCAAGATGAACGGGATGCCATACTCGAACCTGTACTGCAAGATGGCGTAGCACCAGATGATTTCTACGTCAGCACGATTTATCCCACCGAAGTCAGAATTCATGGTGAATGGGTTCGTGTAGATAATCAGCGGATGGATGGGGCGATCGCCATTACCCAAACTCCCAAGGGCCAGAAAGCTGAGTGCAAAATCCTACGGGATTTATTAGTCGGGGAACAGGTCATAACCGATGTGCTGGGTATTCGCACCATCCGCAAAACTGAATCACGGGAATTACGCAATTCCCAAGAATTCAGCTTTATGTCCTCAGGGGTTTCCAGCGAACGTCGAGTAGAAATAGTTGTCGAACAGGTGGCTTGGGAGTTACGTAAAATTCGGGATGCAGGTGGTAAAGTTGTTGTCACTGCTGGGCCTGTGGTGATTCATACAGGTGGTGGTGAACATTTAGCAAGATTGATTCGCGAAGGCTATGTACAATCTTTGTTGGCTGGAAATGCGATCGCTGTTCACGACATGGAACAGTCAATTATGGGAACTTCCCTCGGTATGGATATGAAGCGGGGTGTGGCAGTTCGTGGAGGACACCGCCATCACTTGAAGATTATTAACACTATTCGCCGTTACGGTAGTATTGCCAAGGCTGTGGAAGCTGGGGTAGTTAAGAATGGCATTATGTATGAATGTGTAACCAATAATGTGCCATTTGTCCTTGCCGGTTCCATTCGCGATGATGGACCTTTGCCTGATACCCAAATGGATTTAATCAAAGCACAGGAGGAGTATGCTCAACAGCTTAAAGGTACGGACATGATTTTGATGTTATCTTCGATGTTGCACTCAATTGGCGTGGGGAATATGACTCCATCTGGAGTGAAGATGGTCTGTGTGGATATTAATCCGGCTGTGGTGACAAAGTTAAGCGACAGAGGTTCAATTGAATCTGTTGGTGTCGTGACTGATGTCGGGTTGTTCCTCAGTCTGTTAATCCAGCAGTTGGATAAGTTGACGAGTCCCTATCATGCTGTTGTAGGTTAAGATAAGTCTCACGCAAAGGCGCAAATTTTTCTTTACGCCTTTGCTACTTGGCGTGAGATTTGTAATTTTTGTTTGCTTCCATCATAGATTAACGTATCTTGCCCAAAAAATGATTAATTAACCGCAGATGAACGCAGCCTCGACGCAGATGAAAAAGATTTTTGCAAGACAGTTACAAATTCCTTGGGTTAGTATAATTGCAGACATTATGTTGGCGGGTATGGTAGTCGGACCACCCGCAGCACCTTTCCTAGCTGCATCTGGCTTTTTCTTGCTTCCTGGGATTGCGAATATTATCTATTTCATGGGTAGTCACGTATGTCCGCAACCACATATGGGCATAGATTTAGCACCGCCATTTATTATGGCTGTGTGTATGCGGTGTTATGGGACTGTGACGGGGTTGCTGATTACACGCTTGCTTTATTTTGCTACTGGTGGTAGAGGCTTTTATTGGTTAACTCAATATGGCTGGAGTGGTGTCGCATTTTCTAGTGTGCTGATGATGGCTTATCCATTGGAATTATCAGCACAAGTCCTGGGCCTATGGAGTTTTAATAATTATGTAGTTACACCCCTTGGCTTGATTACGGGTTTGGCATGGGGATTGTTCACGATGCCAATTTTACACAACCCTAACAATATAGATTTAGCTGCAAATAACGGTTGGGAAAAAGTTTAGTTTAAATCAGTTTCGATTTTCTAGACTTCATATTGCTTGCCTGGTAAGCAAGGATTCTCATAAAGATGGAAGCGTTGCTTTAAGACTAAGTACAAAAATGGAATAGCATCAAGCAAATATCTTTTCCACAAACGCTTTGGTTCAGATAACAGTCTGTAAAGCCACTCCAAACCAATCTCACTCATCCACTTTGGCGATCGCTTGAGATTTCCTGCTTCAAAATCAATGGTTGCACCAATTGCCAGGAATATTTTGACATTTATTAATTTGTCTTTGTACTTCGCGATCCAAAATTCCTGTTTGGGAGCACCAACCCCAATAGCCAGTACTGTAGCACCAGAAGCGTTAATATAATCAACAATTTTTTGGCACTCCTCCTCATTCTTCTCGAAGCCAAATGAGGGAGAATGAGCCGCAATCACCATATTCCGACCAACATGAGCATTAATATTTTGCCTAGCGGTTTGAGCTACCCCTTCTTGCCCTCCTAACAAAAAGATTTTGATGCTGTCATCGTGCTTGTAGTAATTGTAAAACGCTGGAAACAAATCTGACCCAGAAATCTTCTCGCGGATGTTTGCACCCAAAAATTTACATACATACATCAAAATCTTACTATCGCAAACTTTGTAGTCTGCCTCTTGGTAGATGCGATAAAAGTCTCGATTCCTCTGCATTTTCATCACGTGATCTACGTTCGGGGTAAAGACAATACCGCCATTTTTGAGGTTTTCTAATAACTCTTGCATGGTGACGTTATGAATACCTAGATTCAGTAATTCTACTATTCTCATATCTACTCTGAAAGAAGCGGATTTGATGCGTTAGATGTATTTTAAGACACTAGCCGAATCAGTACCGGCAAAGGAACGTACTAAAAAAGATTGCACGTACTAAGGGGAAATTGCGAGGTATTGAGTCAAAAAGCTTCAAATCTCAAACAATCACCTAATACAAGCTTTTAAGCAGACTAATCCATTAAAAAAACTACTCAAAAGGTTGTTTAATTATTGTATGTCAAGACTGCCTAGTGGAACTACTGAATACTATAAAATATAACCGTCAAATCACCCAGCGTCAATGAATACCTGTAAAGTTATGATGTCCAAACCAGGATAAAAAGTATAAATTGATTGATAAAAATTAGACATTCTCCGTATAAACCCGGAAAAATCTGGGTTTATGCTTGTTTCTTCGTATAAAAATTAATCCTCTAATCTTTGAAAGTAGCTAAGTGTAAATGGGTAGAAAATAATAGATGCAATCCGGCAAAAGACGTGAATTAAGAAGTTAACCCTAATACCTAAGACTGAATTACCAAAAAACTACTGAACGCTTCTAAACCATTCAGCAATTCCGTCAGCTAGGGTTACACTTAACCTCTGCTGTTGAGAGGGGTCGATTATCCAATTTAATTCCTCGGGATGACTCATAAAGCCCAATTCCAACAATACTGATGGTGCAATTGTCGGACGTGCCAGCGCTAAATTTTTCCAATCTACACCTTTGGATGGTCTTCTCATCTGGTTAACTATATAGTCATGTAAAGATGAAGCTAATCCACGAGATTGGTGATGATACCAAAAAATTTCTACTCCTTGATTTCGTTGGGCATCTGCACCCTCAGGTATGTAGTTGTAATGTATGGATAAAGCGATCACTGGTTCTATGCGGTCAATAATTGCCACGCGATCGTTTAAAGAAAGATATTTATCATCAGAGCGGGTCAGATAAACTGTAGCACCTCTATTCGTCAATTCCGCTTCCAGCAGTCGTGCCACAATCAAATTGACATCTTTTTCCCGATACCCGCTAGGAGTTTGGGCACCAGTATCAATCCCCCCATGTCCAGGATCGAGTAAAATTTTAATTCCAGATAAAGGTTGTTCTATCATCCCCGTCGTTAAAGAACGAGTATGAGGCGGATGACGGAAAGACACTATTAAGTTGGTACCTTCATATCTCAGTTGATAGCCCCACTGTTGGACACTTTTCAGGTGAAAAGTGTATTTTACCCGTCCAGCCGTCACCTGCTGCCAATCTATGCCAGAAATTATTGGGTCTTCACTCATCCGAAAAATGTCTTTTTGCACCGTAGTGTTATAAAATGTCAGAGTAAAACGGCGTTCGCTTTGTTGGGAGCATCCAGTTTTGGCAGAAATATCTAAATAGCCAGGGCAAACACATTTAATGTTAGTACCGAGTGTGGGCAAATTTCAAGGTAACTAAAAACACTATATTAAAAGCATGGTGTTTGCTCAAC
>JAESGD010000126.1_pt1 | contig 33811 bp, 25 predicted proteins | sample 9269581 | NCBI WGS metagenome assembly JAESGD01 (sample SAMN14515903, study PRJNA621661) | algae metagenome | isolation source: Cyanomargarita calcarea GSE-NOS-MK-12-04C and co-occurring heterotrophs from... | place: USA: Grand Staircase Escalante National Monument, Utah | collected 2007-12-30 | reverse complement strand
TGTAAGTGAATACCATGCTTTTAATGTAGTGTTTTTAGTTACGTTAGAATTTGTCCACAATCGATACTAAAATTAAATCGGTTTTACCTGGTCGTTTGGGTATTTCTGCCAAAACTGGATGCTCCCTGTCCACCTAATTGTATAAAGTCATCGTGAATGCCAACTTCAATTCCTAAAACTTCGCTCCAAATAGCTGCGATCGCTTTTTCAGTAGGAGTACTTGGTGGGACAAAATCAGTTTTTTTGCTCCGAGAATATGTATTGGGATCTGGTAAAGCGCGATGGTCTATTTTGCCGTTGGGAGTTAATGGCATCGCTGGCAGAAATATAAAGGTTACGGGAACCATGTAATCCGGCAGCGAGGCTAGAAGAAAAGAACGGAAATCATCAACAGTAGGGGGCGCTTTCTTCTCTTCAGCTTCTGTTTTGGGAACCAAATAGGCTACTATGTGCTTGTTACCTGGAATATCTTCTCTACAAATGACCAATGCTTGGAAAACTTCTGGATGTTGCGCCAGCACTGCTTCAATTTCTCCAAGTTCAATGCGGAAACCACGAATCTTTACTTGATTGTCAATGCGACCGAGGTATTCGATGTTGCCGTCGCTCAAGTAACGAGCTAAGTCTCCAGTTTTGTAAAGGCGCTCACCTGGTTTGTTGCTAAAGGGATTAGGGATAAATTTTTCTTTAGTTAAATCAGGACGGTTGAGGTAGCCCCGTGCTAGACCAGCGCCACCAATGTATAACTCTCCGGGGACACCTATGGCTACGGGCTGCAACTTTTCGTCAAGCAAATAAATCTGTGTGTTGGCAATGGGACGACCGATGGACGGCTTCTGGCTACCGTCTGTGCAAAGGGCGACGGTAGCACAGACGGTAGCTTCCGTCGGTCCGTATGCGTTAAATAACCGACGACCTGATGCCCAACGCGCCACGAGGTTGGAAGAACAGGCTTCTCCAGCGACGATAATTGTCTGCAATGCGGGAAACTCTTTCTCCGGCAAAACCGCTATAACTGAAGGTGGCAGAGTAATAGTCGTGACAGCTTGCTCACGCAACAGCCCAATTAAAGCAGGTCCAGGGAGCAGGTTCTGGCGCGTTGCCATTACGAGCGTCGCTCCCGGCACTAAGGCCATAAGAACTTCCCAAACTGAAGCATCAAAGCTGAAGGAGGCAAACTGGAGAACCCGGCTATTTGGCTGTACGTTAAAAAGCTGCATCTGTGCTGTAATCAAATTGCACACCCCCTGATGCACTACCAAAACGCCCTTGGGCTTTCCTGTAGACCCTGATGTATAAATTACATAAGCTAGGTTATTATGTGTCACCCTGATAGCAGGGTTCTTTTCACTGTGTTGGGCAATTTCTTCCCAGTCTTTGTCCAAGTAGACGACACGCTCCGAGGGTAGGGTAAGCTTTTCAGCCTCCGGCGCTTTAGTTAGCAGCACTGCCACACAGGAGTCTTCCAGCATGAAAGCCAAGCGTTCAGACGGATATGCAGGGTCGAGAGGGACGTAAGCGCCACCAGCTTTAAGGATGCCTAGCAGTCCCACTACCATTTCTAGGGAGCGCTCTATACAGATGCCCACCAGCACTTCTGGTTCTACACCCAGTGATTGAAGGTAGTGCGCCAACTGGTTTGCCCTTGCGTTCAATTCTCGGTAGGTTAACTGTTCCCCTTCAAAAACTACTGCTACAGCATCGGGCGTTCGCTCAACGGTCGCTTCAAAGAGTTCATGGATACACTTATCGTTGGGGTAATCAAATAAAGTGTTATTCCACTCAACTAATAACTTATGCAGTTCTGTCTCTGTTAAAAGCTGTTCGGCGGAAAGTTCCTGCTCTGAGTTAGCAACGGGAATTTTTGAATTATTAAAAGATTTAATCATTAAATTTAGTTAAAGTTTAATTTCAAATATAAATGCGCTATAACTCATTACGAAAAGTGGTAAACAACAAGCTTTTGTGGCAGCAGTGTAGGCTGGTAACTGAAACGCTCTGAAGACAGAATAAAGGCAGGCGGTTAGGTAAATGTGCCAAATCTCCAAGTGACCAATGGCGAGTAAAAAGGCGATCGCTGCTGTACAAACACCTCCGCAGGAGTCCGAAAGAATCATGCACCAACGACGGTTACATCGATCTACTAATGCACCAGCAACAGGCGAAATTAAGATGCCTGGTAGCAAAGCAAACAGGTAAATTAGAGAGAATTGAGTAACAGAACCAGTGCGTTGGTATACCCGTACTCCTAACGCAAAGCTAGTCAAACCAGACCCAATTAAAGATACCAGTTGTCCAAACCAGATGAGGATGAAAACAGACATCTCACGCATTACAAGACGTTTTGGCATTAGACACCTTTGCTACCTTTTTGTATACTTTTAACGGTTTGAGTATTTGTTCTAGTGGGTAATAACTAGCTGGAAAACTAGCTACTTACTATAAACAGCAATTTTTATTCTGACGAGCGTGCTTCTTTAACATCACTAAAATTCAGAAATCATTGTATTAGGATGTTCAACAAGCTTGTGGAGGATTTCTTGGTAATCGCTAAATAGATGCTCAATATTTTGATTAGTGAAGAAAACGGTGCTGTAATATCCAGCAATTTCAATTGTTTGAGAATCTTCACCTTGAGAACGAATGTAGAGTTCCAAAGGAATATGTTCTGCATCCCATAATTCATGTTCCACTGGAACTGGTGTAACTTGACAGTTGAATAACTGATTGTGCCAAGACATTGGCGGAAACATACTAACACTGATAGTGCGAACTGATGTTAATGAGCTAACAGCTTTTACCATTTTTTGTAAATGAATGTCTTGATTTGCAACCCCTTCGCTAACAGTTTGTTTAACCTGCTCTAAGAGATTTATCCCTGTTTGAGAATCTTCAATAAAAGAGCGAAAGCTTATATCATTAATAAAACAACCGAGCATTTTTTCAAGAGCAGGTGTTTTTCGATTAGCTGTTGTTGCCAGTATTATGATGTCGGTTTGTCCGCTCCATTTGTACAAAAGTATTTTTAAAGCAGTCAGGATGATGACAAAAATCGTAACTCCTTGGGAACGGCTTAGGGCTTTGATTGATGTAACAAGACTCTCAGCCAGAATTATAGAGTATAAGGATGTAAGTTTGCTGTTATTGCTTTGCTGTGGCTGGAGTGTGTGTAAGAGATTAAGTGGTTGGGGAATACCAGCTAATTTTTGCTGCCAATAAGAAAGCTGTTTTTCTAACACCTCTTCATTCAAGCATTCTTGCTCCCAAAGAGTAAAATCAGCGTATTGAACAGACAGTTCGGGTAGTGGTCTTGGCGTAGCCGAGCCATTCAAGAAAGCGTTATAAATGGTTCCTAGCTCTTCAAGTAAGATACCATGTGACCAAGCATCTGTAATAATATGGTGCATTGTTATTAACAGCAAATGCTCAGATGGATCTAGCCGTAACAAGATTGTCCTAATTAAAGGTTCATTAGTTAAATCAAACCTGTATTGGGTTTCTTTGCTAGAAATTATTTTCGCTTCTAATTCGCGCTTTTCTAAAGGTATTTCTTGTAGGTCTATTAGTCTTAAAGGTAAGGTCAGAGATGGGGCTATCACCTGTACTGGTTCACCTTCTTTAATAGAAAAATTAGTACGTAAAATTTCATGGCGGCGAATAATCTCATTTATACTCAACTCCAAGACTTGTGGAGAAAACTCGCCAGTAACACGCAAGACAATAGGACTGTTCGAGGCCGAACTGTCGTGAAAAAGCTCATGAAAATGCCATATATCTTTCTGTGCAATAGATAAAGGTATTTGTCTGTCTTGTTTTCTAGGTAAAAGAGGTAGGAATGTATTAGCTTTTATTTGGCTATTGCATTGTTTATCTAACTCAAAATTTTCTGCTTTTTCTATTACCTCCGCTAGAGAGAATATGCTAGGTGATTCAAAAAAAGTACGTAAAGGGATTTCCATAGAAAAAGTTTCCCTAATACGAGAGATGATTTGGGCAGCTAGTAAAGAGTGTCCTCCCAATTCAAAGAAGTTATCGTTAATACTTATCTGTTGTAATCCTAAAACTTCAGCCCAAATAGCAGCCACTTCCGCTTCTGTTGAGGTGCTAAGTGCAATAAACTTATTTTCTGATTCTCGAACAGAATTATCAGGTGTTGGTAGAGTGCGGCGGTCTACCTTACCATTTGGTGTTAGAGGCAAAGCTTTCATTAACACGAAAGCACTTGGCATCATATAATCAGGTAGCTTTTGTTTTAGGTACTTGCGTAGGTTCTCATTTAGACTACGCTGCAAAGTTTTCAACAAGCCTTGTGTTGATAACAAATAAGCCACACTTTTCTCAACTTCAGCCTGCTCAGTAGCAGTTAAGTGAAACTTAATACCTGTCTGTGGCGGACGTGACCAAGCAACTGTACCAGAAAGCCAACGAGCTTCACTTTCTCCTGGCAATAAAAGATGTAGACGCACGCACTTTGCTTCAGAAATCGCTGGCAACCCTAACAAACTCACACCACCGCTAGATATATCCCCAGTATGTATTTTTATGATGTTACCGTCTAGCTCTAGTTCGCATTCGCTGTGATAAGGAACGCGCTCTGGGATTAGGTTAGAGACAATATAAGCTACAAGGCGTTTGTTACCTGGAATGTCTTCTCGGCAAATGACCACTGCTTGGAGAACATCTGGATGTTGTGCCAGCACTGCTTCAATTTCTCCAAGTTCAATGCGGAAACCACGAATCTTTATTTGATTGTCAATGCGACCGAGGTATTCTATGTTGCCATCTGGTAGATATTTAGCTAAGTCTCCAGTTTTATACAGGCGTTCATCTGGTTTGTTGCTAAAGGGATTGGGGATAAATTTTTCTTTAGTCAAATCGAGACGGTTGAGATAGCCTCGTGCCAAACCGACACCACCGATATACAATTCCCCAGGCACGCCGATCGGCACAGGTTGCTGATGGCGATCTAGGATATAAACTTCAGTGTTGGCAATAGAATGGCCAATGGAAATCAATCCTTCCTTCGGCTTAACCTCAGAAATTAGCGACCAGATGGTAGTTTCTGTCGGTCCATAAAGGTTCCATAGGGAAGTACTCCTTGCAAGTAGTCGATCGGCTAGCTTTTGAGATAAAGCTTCACCTCCGCAAAGTATTTTTAGTTGATGGGAATTTTGCCATCCAGCTTCTAGCAATAATTGCCAAGTTGCTGGGGTAGCTTGCATAATTGTTGCACCTGAGCTAAAGAGGAAGTCTAACAACTGTTTGCCATCAACGGCGACTTCATGCTTTGCGATCGCTAAGGTGGCACCCACAATTATTGGCAGAAAAATTTCTAAAGCAGCAATGTCAAACGTAAATGTCGTCACACCGAGAAGTATATCATCTGCCGTTATTCCTGGCTGATGGCGCATAGTACATAAGAAATTGACTACAGCACTATGTAAAATTTGTACCCCCTTGGGCTTGCCTGTAGACCCAGAAGTGTAGATGGTGTAAGCTAGATTATTGGATGTCACCTCGGTGATTAGATTTTTGTGACAATGCTTGCCAATGTGATGGCGATCAGTATCTAAACAAACCACAACGGCTTCATGCTTGGGTAAACCTGGTACAAGGTGCTGTTGCGTCAATAGTACTGATACTTGAGCATCAGATAGCATGAAACTTAGGCGTTCATTAGGATAGTTAGGGTCTAGAGGTACGTAAGCTCCACCTGCCTTTAAAATTCCTAATAACCCAACCACCATATCTAAGGAGCGTTCTACGCAGATGCCTACTAACGTTTCCGCTTTCACCCCCAGAGTCCGCAAGTAGTTTGCTAGTTGATTAGCCCTTGTGTTCAATTCTCGATAAGTCAGTTGTTCGCCTTTAAATACTACTGCCACCGCGTCAGGCGATCGCTCCACTTGCTCTTCAAACAACTGATGAATGCACTTGTCATGGGGATAGTCTTTTGTCGTATTGTTCCACTCAAACAACAGTTGATGCTGCTCGTGTTGTGTAAGTAACGGCAATTCTGATACTCGTTGCTGTGGATTCGCTACAATACCTTCCAATAAAGTCTCGAAATGTCCCACCATGCGAGCGATAGTAGTTTCATTAAACAGGTCTGTATTATATTCCAACGAGCCAATTATTCCCTGTTGTGTCTCAAACATCAATAAGCTTAAATCAAACTTAGCTGTACCTTGTTCTATGATTTCTGGGGTCATGCTAATATCAGCTAAGTCCAAAGCATCTAGCGACATATTCTCTAGAGCAAACATCACTTGAAACAGGGGATTGTAGCTAGGAGAACGTGCTGGCTGCAATACTTCTACTACCTGCTCAAAAGGAACGTCTTGGTTTGCATAGGCATCCAAAACAACCTGCTGTACTTGGGTAATAAAATCGGAAAAACTGGGATTTTCTTTTATTTGAGTCCGTAGTACCAAAGTATTAACAAAAAAGCCAATCAGTGATTCAATTTCTGTACGGTTACGGTTAGCAAAGGGGGAGCCGATACAAATATCATCCTGACCACTGTAACGATGCAGTAAGAGAGCAAAAGCTGCCAGCAATGTTACAAACAGAGTAGTTCCTAACTTTTGGCTCAAGCTTTTGAGTTGAGATGTTAAATTAGAGTTGAGTTTAAATTGTTTAATAGCACCAGAGAAAGTTTGAACCGAAGGACGCGGATAATCTGTTGGTAACTCCAATAACACTGGTGCATCTGCTAACTGTTGCTTCCAGTAATCAAGCTGCTGCTGTTGAACTTCCTCAGTTAACCACTGGCGCTGCCAAATAGTGAAGTCGCCATACTGGATAGTTAACTCGGATAATGGCGTTGGAGAACCAGTAGAAAAGGCTTGATAGAGGGCAGACAATTCTTTAATAAATATTCCCATTGACCAGCCATCCATAATGATATGGTGTATGGTCAGTATCAACAGATGAAATTCTGGCTCTAGGCGCAGCAAACTAACTCGCAATAAGGGTGGTTTACTCAAGTCAAAAGGCTGACGAACTTCTTTAGTAATTATCTGTTGAACTTCATCTGGCTTTAAACCTTGTAAATCCACCACTGGTATATTTACAGTTAAGGTGGGAATAATTCGCTGTACTGCAAATCCATCTACTGTAGGAAAGATAGTTCGTAAAGCTTCGTGGCGACGGATAATTTCGTTGAGACTCTGCTCTAAAGCTGATACATTTAGCGCACCAATAATCCGTAGTTGTAAATTTTCATTATAAAAGGGTGTTTGACTATCTAACTGATAAAGAAACCACATCCTCTGCTGAGGAAAGGATAAAGGTAAATCGCTATCTCGTTTAACAGGCAATATAGGTTCAGAAGTAAATTGTTGAGGTGTTTTTGCTTCTTTCACAAAAGCAATAATTTCTGCTTTTCGCTCCACTAGTTCCTGTTTAAGGGCTGATGTCATTACTCCCTTGGGAGCGCGATAGCGTAATTGATTATCTTCAATCCAGATTTTAATACCTAAATTGTTGAGTGAAGCCAAAAATTTAATTGTTGTCATTTTATAAATAACCTTCTTCGTATTCTTCTTCTGTGTCAGTTGGAAATGCGCCCTTGTTTTCTGATGTAGTTTGCAGTGCCTCAAGGTTAAGGGCTAAGTCAGCTACAGTAGGAGATGCAAATAAACGGTATAAAGATAATTCCAGAGAAAAAGCGTCGCGCAACCTAGAGATTAATTGCATTGCTAGGAGGGAATTTCCACCTTAGGTATGCCAGTACTTCCAGAAGTCAAAAGCAAAATTGCCAAATCTTCTGGCTGGCTGTTATGCCAATTCAAATCCTGTTTGCAATGACGCAATTCGTCAATAGTTTCAACTTGAAAGTTTTCTAAATTCAAAACCCTTGACAAATCACGAATTTTAGGAGCTAAAGAAGAACCTGTCAGCACGAGGGGCTTCCCAAGCATCTGCCAAACATTCTGGAGTTTGGTTGTGGCACTGTTAACATCCTCATAGGATGGAGCTATGGATATCGGTACTGGCACAAAGCCCCCCAGCACGCAACCCCAAAAAGTAGAGATGAAATCTTGATTGCCTTCTAATTGAAAAATTACCTTATCTTGGGGTTGGAGTCCTAATTTTTTCAACCCAGCTAAAATTCTTTGGGCATCTTCCCATAATTCCTTGTAAGATTGAACTTTCTCACTACCATCAAGCTGAATGTATACAATACCTTTAGTTGACTGTTGAGCGGCTCGTTGTAATACTTCTCCTAAAGTTTTCGGAGCATCTTTTGGGTATTGCAGGGGTTCCCCGTAACTGATGGCTAGCTTTTTTGATTCTGACAAGCACGTGTTTTCCACCTTCTTGCTAGGTATGGCTCCTTGAGTTTGAGTTTGGCTGCCTTCAAACGTGTTGGCGTAGTCAGCCACAGAAACTGCTTGAGTATTAGGTAGTAAGTCATTTAAATGAAGAGGGGGGATATCCTTATAGAGTGTCTCGACTACAACTGCAACACGATCTATTTCTGACCATGACTGTAATTGCTCTCCTATACTATTGATCAAGTCAGAGTCAACAACTGCTAATCTAGCTAGTGCTGCTTCATCTACCTGTCCTGTATCTGTCAAAGGAATGCTGGAAACTGGCACGTAAGCTTTTGGCAGTAAATCTGTTGATACAATTCCTTGCAGTTGAGATTGAATTTGCTCTGGGGATACAGGCAGTGTTGAGACGATGTAAGCAACTAATTCGGGTTGGCAGGTTGCCGTTTCTCTGATTAGAACGGCACAATCGTCAACTAACGGGTTTGACAATAGAGCTTTTTCTACTTTGGGCTTGAGACACTGCAAACACTCCGTAATCTGTTTACGTGTATCGTTCTCAAGAGATTGTTCTGGAAGTTGGGCAACCAGTATTTTTGGATCTTTAAAAAACGAAATCATTGAATTTAATCTAAATTGAAGTTATAAAATAAATTTTTCAAGGATATCTGTAGGCTTTTATTAGATAAATAAAAACCTGTTGAAAATTATTATGGGTAGAGCTAGTAAGAATATTTAGTAGTTCTAAATTAGAACGATTACCAAATACAACAAAACCACTTATTTCGTTGTTTATAACACTGTAGTGTAGCTAATAACATCAGAAATTATATAGAATTCCTATTTTATTTTTGAAAAAGATTACGAGATAATACGGATGAGTATACAAGTGTAAGAGCAGACAATGATAAATCAGCATCTACAAATGGTAACACTACTTGGAGGAGTGGCAACTGCGATCGCTGAGTTACAAGATTTTATAGCAGCTTGTCGTGATGCCCGTGAGGCAAGAAAAGCTTTGGCAGTCAAATTAGTTTACCAACCCACATTCCGCACCCTAACTGTCACAAAGGGGTTTTTACGGAGGATTTTTCTCGATAAAAAGAGTAAAATCAGACATTTTGGGTTATGATGTCAGATTTTTTACCGACTCTGGATGAGAGTGTAATTCTCAATAAGGTGCAATAAACATTAGCACTTAATTGATAGATAAAAATTTATGATAACTGTGCAAATCTCTGTAATTAAATTATCTATTTTGACTGAAAAGTTAAAAAAATCTGTATCTATTAAGATTAATTATCATTTAATCTTAAAATATTACTCAAGCCTGTAGTTCTTAAGTACTACTTGTTGATAATTTGTCTAGTAGTAATGAACTTGTGACAGTTAGGGTGCGGAATGTGGGTACCAAGATTACTTGTACGAAGAAATCCAAGCTATTTTAGATGTATCTTTAGGAATGATGGTCTTTGGGAATTCAACAGCCTTGCTGAAGGGACAATTAACATTGAGAAGGATCTAAAGAACTACCAATCTCTGAATTTGGATCAAAGCTACGATGCTTTTACTGTAAAGCGGGCATAAAATTGAGATCCCTTGATCTTGTTGCTTGAAGGAAGGCGATTTGTGATTTTACCTAAAACTTGGACAAAAAGGACACGATATAGGTGTTGAGCCGAGTGTTGTTTAAAGGATAAAGTGACTGCGCCTCTGACTACGGCTGTTAAGGTGTACTAATTTTTGAACTAATTATAGGCTAAAAGTCTTGTTGAGTAAGGGTTTATTGTACTCAAATTGCTGTTAGCTCCTACCAGAAGCCTTGTCCTTTTGTTGTTTGTCAGCCAAAAGTCGAGCAGTGGAAACATGGGACCGATGGGGTTCTCGTTTGCGATCGCCTGGTGGTTTCTTTTTGCCTCTGGGACTTGAAGCAAAACGTTTGAGGTTAACTTGAGTAGCCCATTGTTGCAACAGCAAAGCAAAAGCAATAATCTCCACAAAAAAGCTCAGGCTTTTGGTTTTGAGCTTATTCCTCAACCCTCAGCAAATACGGTTTCTTAGAAGAGGGCTAGAATTCTAAATTGCTATCCATATTAGCTATATCTCCATGCGTCCAATTGGTAATATCGAGAGATACTTCTTGCCAAGTGCCATCATTTTTTTTGCATTCAGCCGACAATATTACCTTGATATTTCGCGAGGTGTCTTTGTAACTTTCAGTTTGTGCTTTTTCGGAAGAAGAACTTGATGTATTTTCTAACTTGCCATCAACATTGGTTATATCTCCTTTGATACAATTAGTTATATCGAGACTGCTCTCTTGCCAAGTGCCATCATTTTTTTTGCATTCAGCTAACAAAACTATTTTAATGTTGCGGGAAGTTTCCTGATAACTTCCAGTCGGTATATAACCTTTAGATAGCTTATTCTGGGAAGAAGCATTTTGTCCTGATACTGATGCTATTTTATCAGCATACTCCGCGAATTTAATGAGGGCATCTTTAAGAGATAATATCTCATCGCGTCCATCACCATCCATTGTGAGCTTTACTTGACTATCTAAATATTTAACTATATCTTTGACATCCTCCATTCGATACTCAATCTGTTCAAGCTTTTGCTTCATTGTAGCCCAGTATAGTTGAGCATTACTTGACAACACCACACCCTTTTTACAAGCAATACGTTGCTCTTGAAGAGGAATTTGGACATCCTTCAGTTCATTTATATTTTTTGCATCAAAATCTAATCTTTCTCGTAGTCTGACTAAAGCGTTATTAAGCTCCTCGACTTCTACTCTATCCCCCTGAATGGCATTGCGAACAGAATTGATTTCCTCATTCAAGGAAGTTTTGCTTTGTATCAAATCTTTGATAGTTTTGCCGATGTGATAATAGCCGTAGACAGGAACAAAACTCAATAATACTTTTTCTGCATCAACTCGCTGCGCTTCATCTATTTGTCTCTGGAGTTCTTCTGCTGATTGTTCCAATGACATTAACCGTTGTTTTATTTCTTCCTTTTTGATTTCTGAGCCTAATCTAATGGCCTCAATATCTCTGATGTTGCGTTCCAGGTCTTTCTGATTTTGGTAACTCTGACCAATTTGTTGTTCAATGAATTCTAATTGCTTTTCAAGTAATTTACCGTTAAGCGCGAATTCTTTAACACCTTGCGATGCAGTTTCGCAAAGTCTATCCACCAGTGCTTTCATACTTGATAGTGTTTTAAGCACTTCCGATCCAGATTGTTTCGGAAGAACTTCCTCTAGCTCTAACAAGTTATTGATAACACTGTGCGTGAAAGAGGCAGAGTTATGAAGACTTAAATATTGTTCAATTATAAATTCCATGCTAATGCTTTCTTTTATTCAACTTGTTACTCAAATGCTGTAGGCTTGTAAGCATAGCCTTCTGTAGGGTAAGAAACTCAGTACAGCGTTAGGGAAGCAATTAGAATTTCACAGATTCTTCGCTTCGCTAACACTACCCTCAGAATGACAAAATTACGTTGAACGTTGATTTATGTAACTTCTGATGCGTCGTCAGAATTTATCACCTATAGGAGTTTAGAACTTAAGCCCCTACAGGTAATTTTTTCACAAATGATTTAGGATTAAGCTGAGGTTGGCTGAAGTTGCTTTTTCTCTGCTTCCATCGATTTTTCGCGCTTCTCTGCCTCCTTGATATTTACCATGACTTTATCAACCATCTCCTTGGCTACGATGGGTGCTAATCTTTGCGCTTCCTCAATAGTCGGAGCAGCTTCGATATTTGCCAAAACTGCTACGTAAGGCTTGCAGAATTTAGATGTGTTTGCCTTGGGGTAGTTAGCGCTATTTCAACGCTCCGTTGTCAGCGCCACCAACCTTCAACAAGCCAGTCTAAACCTAGCAACTTGCTATAAGGTTCAGTAGTTTTACTGAAAATAAGTAATTTTCCTTTTATTCTATGAGTGTACATTTACTCATTTGTGATAAGGCACGCAGCGTAAGCGAGAGTTACGCTGTTCGGTGGCATTCTGTGCTTTTGGAGGGAGCAGTGCGATTTTAACCCATTTTTATTGAGAATAAAGCAATGTAATTGAGAATTAAAACCCGATCTCACAAAATGGCATTGCTCGCGCTTTTGAATAGCCCAAAGTATTAATTTCACATTCTAGAGTATCACTCACAACTTGGAATAAACCTTCCACTGTCCAACGTTTAAGGTAGATGTGTGAAACTAAAATAGCGCTAGCTACTGCTTTTATGAGATTGGTAAACACAGCCACCTCTGTATTCCCATCACGAGTTGGTTCGCTTAAACGAACAACCACGCGACGAGCAATGATTGAAAGTTTTTCCCATTTAATTTCCACATCTTGCTCAAAAACTTTGCCTGTTGGAGAATCACCCACTTCCTTCAATTCTCCCAATACCTTATAGGGCATGGAAGCATGTTGACGAATAACGAAATATCCATTTCTTTGAGCAACACCTACTAAAAATCCACAGGTACAAAAATTTCTATCACCCACCCAAACGTCGCCAGCTACGGTAGTTGGTAGCACTTCATTGAATACCGCTCTTTCTTGAGTATAAGCATCCTCGATGGGAAATTGGTCAATCGCTAGCATTAAAACTGGATCGATAACTACGAGGGATTTCCCAGGTAATGGTCCGCATTCAATGTTACGCAAAACTGATAATCGATGTTCCATAGCTGCTAAATTATTGCCATCAATGATTTTGATTCGATAACCAGATAATATTTCTGGTTGTTTTCCTCCTAACTCTTCTACAAGGGGCGCTAATTTATGGCTACTGTAGCGTACCAATGCTTGAGATACTTGTGGCTCAATCCCATTTATTTTGCTGTAGAAAGCTACACGCGACACTCCGAAATAAGCATAATTACAAATTATATAAATTCAGTAATAATACTGATATGCCTAGTAAGTAGCTTGATTTAATATGTATATATGAGAGCTTCATCTCTTACAACTCTGTTGAATTCCCTAAGTAGGTAGGCAAAATTATTTATGTCATTGCGTGGCTTGCTTCCCGCAAGGTGCGAAATGGAATGTAGCATTCAGCAATCCCAAACCCTTGTGATAGCCTCATTCCGCTAACGTTCGGGAGCGCTAAGAGCGAATGCTCCATTCGGAAGGACAAATGTATATTTAATTTTGCACGAATACTTAGATTGTGGGCTGTAAACTAAGCGCTGCTTGGTTGATGCTAAGAACGTACTCATGCCCCTTACGTAAAACAACACATATACTTCATCTATTTTCATGAGTTATGGTGGGTAATCAAATAGTTGCAATTTCCGAACTGCATGGTTGCACTGATTTTTGGGTGCAATGGCAGGAACATCGAGATTATCTTTCCCGTTGTTGCATCAAGTGGATGGGTGGAAACCCGACTGATGCTGAAGATGCACTGAGTCGAGCGATGCTCAAGGCTTGGGAGAAGCTACAAAAGTATGCAAAAGATAAAATTAAAATTGCTAATTTTAAGGCTTGGCTAACCAGACTAACTCATCATCTCTGCGTAGATATTCATCGAGAACACAGTCGGAGTGCAAATAGAGTTGAAGAGATAGAAGCAATTCCAGAGGAATCAGGATTGTTTTCGTTTGAGGATACCCCCTTAAACGCAATAGAGACTGACGAGAGAAAGATTGTGATCCGTCATGCCATTGATAACTTACCAACAAGGCTGGGCGAGACATTTATCCTACACTTTTATTATGAACTATCTTATCTAGAAATAGCCCAACAGCAAGACATATCTTACCAGAATGTCTGCAAGCGTATTTCGCAGGCGCGAGCAATTCTGCGAGAGAATCTGAGAGGATATTTTATTGAGGCAGATGATGTAAAAACTGAATTATCAATTACGCCGTTATTGGCTTCAACAGAGTGTGCAATAAGAGAAAATTCCTTGAAAAATGCGCTCGTAGAATCGCTCGTAGCTGAGATGGTAACAATATCTGTTGTGGTGCAGGAAGAGAAGATTGTTGTAGATGAGGAATCAATTAAGGTAGTGCAACCGATACAGCACTCTGAATTGGTTAGTATTGCAGCGACTTCTCAGAGAAAATTAAAAATAAATAGTGATGATTGTCAGTGTATTGAGGTGGGATCGTGTAAAAGTCAGTCTAGAGCGATGTGGATTTTGGCACAATTTTATGAAGACACTGGAAGTTGGTGGAATCTCTTTTTGGTAGTGAAGAAGGAACAACGACAGCCAAATGTGCGGAAAGGATGGGGAGAATTTATACTACTGCCTCGCTCTCCTCCTTTGTATTTTGTATTGTTTTCTCTATTTTTCCTATGAACCTATTCCACTAAACTAAGTATTAGTTAATAGTACAAGCACTAGAGATATTTTGTAAATGTGTTTGGCTAGCTCAAAATATGAATCTATCCTACTAATAAAATTCTGCTAATCCACATATGAATTGTAGCTAGAAAAACAAAAGCATTAAAGCAAGCGGAAATTCGTTCCATTGAACAACCAGTCTGCGATATTTTCGTTGGAACCAGGCGAAACAACGCTCTTGTTGAAAACGTGGGACTGAAATTTTAATAGGTCTACCCGGATTTTCCTAATTTTCCAAACTCGCTTGGGCCATTGGGGTCTGATATCACGTTTAGGTAAGGCAGCACGTTTGTCTTTGGAATCGTAAGCTTTGGCAGCAGCAAGTAATCTAACTCGTTTACGAGGTCTACCAGGTCTATTGGTTTTGACTTTGACACTATATAAAAGCGGTATAGCTTAGTCTTGTTCGCGATTATCATATTGGTGATATTAGTGGGATAGGTTCATGGTATTACTCGCAAATTACATTTGCCGACAGCTTGAGAAATAGTACCTTCAACAACAGATTGGCGTGCATAATTTTGCACAAATTCAGCAGTTTGTTATTGTTGACAATGTTGTTGTAGCCCCTGATATTAGTCATGCGGTCGCAACTTAATTCTTCTAGGGGCAGTAGCAGAAGAATTAAAATGATTCTACATTGGACAAGTAGCACAGATTTTTTAACCAAACAATAGTTTGATTAATAGACGCAGTCTGCTATCTAAATAAATAATTACAAAATGCATATATAAACTTTATACAGTCATTCTTTAGCAGTTTTATAAACATTCCAAAATCTATTTTTTATAATTACTAGCAATAAAAATTCAGAATATCTTTAAAAAAAACGTCTTAAAGAAGAAGCTCAATGTAAAGGAGAATGGACAATTATGGCATATAAACTCTTTAGACAGGATGATACCACGGTTGACGGGAATGTTGTTCTTAGCTTAATACAAGATGCAAAAGGTTGTGAACCAGGAGCAAATGAAGAATTAAGAAAGGAGAAAATATGGATGATTGCTGAATTCGAGAAGGCATATGGGAAGGTAAAAGCACAAAAATATGCTGAGGCACGACAGCTATTGAATCCACCTCTTATAAAGCTTATGGCGTGGACTGAACCAGGAGTCAGAAAGTAACTTCATTTTAGGCAAATCATGCGACCATTTTGGTCGCATAATTTCTGAACAACAGTTAAGGTTACAAAACGATTGGTAAGAATCGCGAGCATGACCGCGAATTTCCCGCGCCGCCAGATATTTTTTGACAGGTTTCGCATAGGCTCCCGAGCGTGCATGGGTATCTCCCCTCTTATTTCAAATTTCAAAGCACCGCAGTAGCAGCCGCCAGCCAGAGCCATTATTATTCTCCGATGTTTAGTGCCAGTATATCAATCCAATTAATTTAGTAGTGCATATTGAATTAACACGCATATACGGAGATAGCGAAAAAAGACTGGATTTACAGCCAGACAGATTATTGGAGTGCGTCTCAAGACGCACTCCAATCATAGCAAATACCACCATGTCCCTAGCGATACCGCAGGTCAACGGGAGCTATCGCGTAACCCTCGCTCCACTTCAGTTGTGGGCATCCCGATTAAGCTGTTAGTCAGGAATTCCTCGCGCTTGAGTTTATTCCTAAGCGACTCCATAACCGGTATAGGGACGGTTTGATTTTGGTGATGATTGGTGGCATCAGATTAATGTAATCAACATCGCAGAAAAGACTTCACAGAGCAAGTATCCCAAAATCACTGAGCGGGTTGGTGCTAGTCCTCCTCAATATGCAGATTTTGATTAAGCTCGACTTTATCCAAAATTAACAACTCGGCAATATTATCCGGCAAAAACCCTAGCTTTTTGGCAAATACTTTTTCCATGTCACTGATTCTCGATAAAATTAAAAAACTAAAACTACCGTCCAACAAGGGTTTCAGTATCAGCCTTTGGGTTTCGTAAAAATGGATAAAGTCGAGTTAAGGATTTGTGTAAAAATAAACGCGATACGGATGCAACGCCGACTTACTTACGGGCATTGGGTTAATTCAAATCATTAATCATTCCAAACTAGAAACTGCTTCTTTGTCCAATTATTGAGAATAAAAACTCAACGTCATTTGGAAGAAAATCATAAACTGTATCAAATACAAAAAAACCCAAGAAAATGATGAGTCTTGGGGAGAGGTGCATATTCTGTTGTATAAATTATACGTTGGCAGTTTTTCGGCTTTCGTACTGTTTGAGGAATCTATTGACTGTACTTACTGATAATTTTATACCTTCTTCCTTCGCCATTTCCGCTATTGCACGCGAGCGCGTGTTACGTGGTGCATCTTGATTTAGTCGTTGATTAAATTCAAGCACATTAGACTCTTTTTCTTCCATCGCTTTTGTATTTTTCCTACGACCTACGCCAGAGAAACACACAGCATTTATTTTTTGATGTCCAGATAATTCGCTACTCGACCATTGTTTTTTAACTATTGACGTAACTTGCGCTGAAACGTGGCATATTTTTGCCGTTGCTCTAATCGTTTCTCCGCTTGCAATAGATAATAATATATTTGCTCTTTTTATAGCTGCATCGTTATCTGATAGGCGCACAATATTCGTTAGGTGAAGTTTTTCTTCTTCCGTTAAGACGATTGCAGCTTTCCTATTTGCTGCTATTGCCACCATTTTTACCACCTCTAATTTTGTACAGGAATATTTTGACAAGCAGGATGTTTTCTACTATGCTTTTAGATATGTTAAACAGCATACAAAAAACCCTCGTTTTTGACAAGGGCTTTTTGTAAGGTAGGCGTGATTCGACCCCCGATTACCTTGTTTAACATCATTACAAACAAGCAAACTCGATTGTTAGCGCAATCAAGTTTACCCGATTGATAAAAATTTACGTTTATCAATCACAGACGAACACGCCTTTAAACGTTTTATCGTCCAACATTTCAATAATATATCATGAATAAATCGATTTGTGTATATCTATCTTTAGGTAGATGTGAAAAATTCCGAAAGATAGTCCTTCAGTCGCATGAAATTTACCGCGTAGTTGTCCATGTGATACGGCTGATATTACTGAATATTAAGAAAACTCTAATTGAGGGGTTTGTTGTCGAAGCGCGAAACAACGTATTGCAGATCATATCATTTATTTTCGTTGATTGCACTCGCCCTTATTTGTATATCAACAATTGGGTAGTGCTATGAAAAATTATACAGAATTAAAGCATATAAATCCACTCCAATTAGCGGCACATACTGAGCTACTACGCATATATGGAGATAGCGAAAAAAGACTAGATTTGCAATCAGACATTGAAGCCAACGGGATTATTGTTCCATTGGTTGCATCGACACGCACATCAATCATTACAATCGTGTCGGGAAAATGCCGTCTGGAGAGCGCGATAGCACTCTTGCTTGCTTTAGTGCCAGTGATTTGCTATGAATTCCCAAACGAAGAAGCAGAGAAGCATTTTATACTATCAGCGAATCGCAACCGACCCAAAACCAAGTACCAACAACTACTCGAAGGAAAAGAATGGGAATTACTCGAAAAGCAGGCAGCAGCGTTGCGGCGATGCGAGGGATTGAGCCAACGTTGGAAAGATAAAGATAGTGATTTTGATGATAATCACGAATATTATCCACCGACACTTTTAGCGAATTATCGGAGTGGGCAAATTTGCCCACTCCAATCCACAAATAAAAAAAAGCGAGCGACGGATAAAGTTGGCGAGCGAATTGGGATGTCGCGTCGTAGTTATGAAAATGCCAAGCCTATCGTCGAGAAATGTGAATTATTGCGCGAGCATGGGTTGGAAATTGAAGCGCTTGCACTCGAAAGTTATTTGGAATCAGCAAGTATTCACGCAGTATCAAACCTGTTAAAATCTCCAAATTGCGATGCGGTGCTTTCGTTGGTCGCAAGTGGTGAAGCAACAAGTATAAAAGAGGCATTGGTAATGATTAGTCGTATACAAAAAGCGAGCGCGGTAGTTGAGGGTGCGGTATTCTTTTTCCCTGACAAGATGTTGCGGAAATCAACATACTTTCATTTGGGACGGGTGGTAAAGATTGCGAACATGACTGCCACGGTATGTTTCCGTGACAGCAGTGACTACGATTTGCACTCACATCAATATAAACGTGACGAATTATTGCGTTTGACACGGGAAGAAGATGAATTCACACAGTCCCAATTGCGCGAGCGGATGAATTATTTATTTACGCATCCGAATGCAACCCCGACTGACCGATACGTCTTGAATCGTTTGTTGAGTGCAGCGGTAACGACACCAGACGAGCTTGACTATTTACAAATTATCGAATGGCGCGTTGCTGGTGTTCGCCGTCATTTGGAGGTGGTAGCATAAAATTCCCACGTACCTTGTGCAATCATCATTGTCTTATCTGCGGCACGGAAAAACCTAACTATAGTTGGATATTTTTTTGATTGCGAGTGTTTTTACGTAACTATGAATGGTATACTGGCTTTAGTGTCAACACCTGTCATCCATAAGTTGCACTTTTGGAAACTTTTTGTTGTGGGATTAAGCTAATAGCAGAGTGTAGACAAATGCTGCGAATGGTAACAAGACGACCAAGGGTAATGTTTATCTGTTCTGAGGAGGCTAAAGCCATTTTAGAAAATTGGGCAAAAGATGAGGGACGTACCGTCAGCAACTTGGTGGAGCGTATCGTCTCGGAAGCTATTGAAAATAAAGGCAAACAGTATAAGGAGCGACTTCATAAACCAACACAAGATTAAAAATTTAGTGAGGTGTTAAAACCGAGAGCGGGAGCAGAGGCTATTTTGGTTTGCAATACCCGCAGACTTCCCTAAGTGTTGGTAACGCAACTTCAAAATCTGGTTTTGTTGAGAATACAGCGGTGCAATTGAGAATTAAACCCGATCTCACTGTTAAAGCAAGGCGTTGTACCGTTCCACGAACAGTTGCCACAAAAACGTTGTCAGCCTGTAATAGGACATGAAAAGCACAAATCAATTAGATTCAAGAAATATACCCACATTAGTAAAGGTATTAACCCAATCCAAGCTATCTATTCAGCTTCCCAATGAAGATATGGAAAAACTTTCAACAACAGCGGGGAAGATAAATCTCCCCTGCACAGTACAGGTTGGCGAACCTGTACAGCAATCGTAAAACCAAAAAAAAAAGTGGAGAATACAGCCGCTCAAATTCATCACATGAGACTAAACTGACTTCTACACAATTAACAATAAAAAATACACTCTAACTATAGCACTCTGGCTCCCGGTGACGTTAGAAAACCTTGCGAGACATAACTGCAAGTAAAACTGGCAAACTACAGGAGATATTTTGTTGTAGAGGTAGATTAGTCTTCAGAGAATTTGGGAATTGTGGCTCCACAGGAAACCACAACCCACGCGCAGAGCGTGAATTACCCCAATGTCACCACAAAATCTACCAATCAAAAATCTACCAATCAAAACAATCCGCTTTGCCGTAAACACATCAGGCAAAGACAAAGATTTTAACTACGAAGTGCTAGCGCGGGATTTCAAAGACACTACAGGGACAATACAGGATGTCGCCGACCACGTAAAAGCGGGACATGCAATCTGCGCGGGACTTTTAGGGAATCGCCGACGTAAGAAAGCAAACGTAATCGGAAGCAACTGGATACCAGTGGACATCGACAACTCGGATGTCGAGCGCGACGCGGAAGGTAAACCCATCAAGGATTCCGAAGGTAAAACAAAGAAAATTTACAAACACCAACTAACGATCGCCGAAGCCCTTGAAAACGAATTTGTTAAGAATCATTGCGCGTTGATTTACACGACTGCTTCCCACACACCAGAGTGGGAGAAGTTCAGGTTAATTTTTGTATTGGCTGAATACGTAGAAGGCGCGGACATTGTAGAAGCCGCGATTAACTTTTTATTGGGTCAATTCCCACATGACCCAGCTTGTAAAGACGCTTCGAGGGTTTTCTACGGCTCTACCAAAGCAGAATTTCCGCTAATCAACCCGGAGGCGACCTTGCCTGAAGACTGGACAGCGCGGGCTGTAGAAGCTGCCGAAACCAAGAGACAGGAAACGGAACAAAGATTAAAAGAATGGGAAGAAAATAAAAATCGATATCGGGAATACTCGGCAGAGCAGGGCTGGGACACTGATAAGTTAATCGAAGAGGCATTAACCTTTATCCCCCCACGCTGTCCTGGGTCTGGCAATTACAAGGAATGCACCGACGTGTTGATGGCCCTAACTTCCCACTATGGGGCCGTGGAAGCAGAAGCGATCGCTGAAAAATGGAGTCCTACCATTCGGGGAAAATGGGAAGTTGGTAAGAAAATTCGTAGCTACCAAAGTAATGGTATTGGGATTGGCACGTTATTCCATATCGCCAAACAATACGGGTTTCGCTTTCCGGCTAGAACAGTAACAAGTGTAAGTAAACCCAGACCAAGCGTTGTTAAAATTGAAGCTAAAGATATCCCAGCACCAAAACCGCTAACGGGTAAACCACCGAAGGGAATTCCAGGGGACGCGGCAGAAATAGTTTATACATACTCGGATAACCAATGGGTTGTTGGCTACCAGTACGGAGAAGAAGGGGAAGAAGAAGGATTAGAGGAAATCGAATTTCGTCAATATAATCGCCTCCCTGATAAATCAATAGAGATGCGAAAAGGGGTTAAGCCCTGGCCCGCGTATAAATTCAATGAAGCGATCGCTGTAGCAAAACAAGAAAAAATCTTCCCTATCTTGCTGCTAGCCCAGAATGAAAAACAAGTCGAAACAGCGAGAGAAAGAGGGCTATCTGCCTTCACTTTCGCAGGTAGGGTTTGGTCAAGAGAAGAAGTACGGGCGGAATTTTTAAAAGCGAAAAAGCAATTAGGGGAATTCGTAATTAGTTGGATTTCAAGTACTGAAGACGACAGAATCCAGGAGGCAAAAAAGCAAGTACTAGCTGCAAATATTTGCCGGGAACTTGGCATTAAATTTGTGATGCTTGAAGCCGACGCTGATTTTGAGCTAACTGGCGTTGAAGAAGTCTTGGAAATCAGCTTATCAGAATTAGAAGAGAAAGTAATTAGTGTATTGCAGAAACCTACACAAAAAAATCAACCCTTCTCAGAAAAGAATCAAAAATTCCTCGACCACAAGAACCCGGATAGTAACCTAATCTCCATCATCGAGGCGTTAAATTTAGACCCACAAAACTGTGCCACCTACATAACTTTTGAAAGTTGGGCCTACAATAATAAATTTGCTTCTGGAAAAGACTGGATAACCATAGATTCAGCTTATTACCAGTGGATTGAAGATGAACATATCTGGAAGCACCAACCAGACAATGTAGTGCTGAAATTGATTGCTTCAAGTGGAGCCGAAGCATACAAAATGTCTAATACAAAGGATTTTGGCTGGGTGGCCACGAAACCCTATGAATCAAACACCCACAAAGAAGGTGCATTTAAATACAACCGAAATCGATTAGAAATTCCCCACGAGTATTTATCCCAAACTTGCCACTTGATGGCCTTTAATAATTGTGTTGTAGATGCGCGAACAGGCGAGAAACTACCTCATGATAAAGAATACTATCTAACAAATAGAATTCCCTACGACTACGAACCGAACAAACCTTGTCCGAAACTATTTCTCGACTTTATAACCAATTCAGTTGGCGAAGAATTTATTGAAATTATTCGAGCGTTTACAAGGATGTTTTTAGACCCAACTGCACCCTATGGGCGATTTCCATATTTAGTCGGTCAAAGCGGTGGTGGTAAGGGAACACTCTTGAGGTTTTGGGCAAGTTTATTTGGAGAGGGGGGAAGCGGAAGCTCGTCTAGTTTCGCGGATATTTCTACACCCGAAGGCCGCCACCAATACCTAACTGGCAAGCGCATTTTTATATTCCCCGATATGGGCGGGTTTGCTGCGGGATTGAGGGCATTTTACGAGCTAATTGATAATGGACAATTGACGGGAAGGGCACTTTACAGTTCCGCGACATACAGCAAACTTTGGTTCATGAGATTCGCCCTGGCCAGTGTAGATTTTATCCAAATTGAAAATGCAGGAGATGGGTTCGGTCGGCGTGCCTACGTAATGCCGTTCAAAAATCGAACTGTTATTCCTGACCCCCACCTAGGAGAAAAATTACAAGAAATAAAAGCGGATATAATTTCCTGGGCCTTGGCAATGCCTAAAGAAGAGTGCGATCGCATTCTATTATCGCCACCAGAATCAGAACGTGCAAAAATTGCAAGCCTGAATGCGGCCCTGCATGCTGACTCAACCAGAAGCTTTGTTGATTTGTGCTTGCGGCCGACATCTGAACCTAGCATTGTATCCAACGCTCTACTGCACGAATTATACAGAGCTTATTGCAAGATTCACGGTTACTCACCACTGGGGATGTCAAAATTTATCTCCCACTTGAAAACAATTCTTCCGTACAACTTTAACGAAAGAAGCTGGAATCCAATGGTGGACGGGGTACGCGAGCGAACCCAAGCGCATTGGGAATATATTCACATTCCCCCAGAAATTTTCCGAAAAATTGGGTTGAATACAAATATTGATTGCGAGCAGCAATATAACCCAGAATGGATTTGCGTCAAAGCCCAATGTCAGGATGGTGGTTTAACGGAATTTGAAGATTTTTGGAATAACCCGCGCGTTGAACCTGATTTAAACCCTCAAGAGACACCAGAACCTGCCTTCAAAGAGGATGTTCAGGGTGTGACTGGTTTAGGCGATCGCTATACTGCAATTGATGAAACACCCCCCGCTGCACCAACCTTTGAGTCTTGTGGACAGTCTACCGAAAACCCTCCCCTCTTCGACTATTCAATTCCATCCGGGAATTTAGGCTCCGAACCAAACAAAAACACCGAACCAGAATCTTCTAATCCCCAAACACCCCCTGGAGAATCACAGTCAGAACCAGAAATTAAACCTTCACCGGAAGATGTGGCATACAATCTAGACGCATTCCAACATGCAATTCAGTCTATGAGTTGGGAGATGATTTCAGAATTAACCGCACATTGGACTCTTGCAATGAAAAGAGCCGTTTGGTGCGCGCTGACGAGTGAAGAAAGGAAAACAGTTAGGATTTTAGATCCCAACTCCAACTATACAGGAGGCTCGTCGGTAAAACCCACTGCTCCGCCCGCTGCCCCAATTGATGAAACAATTCGCCTACAAAGTCAAGTTGAAGTTGTGGCCTATGGTAAACACAAGGGGAAGAAGGGGAGCGTTGTAGAGGTTCCATGCAGTACCCGCGCGGAACATTCAAACCAATACAGGGTAAGCTTCTTTGATGGCACTGAACGTCATTCGACCTGGTTCTATGAATGGGAACTGAGGTGCAGCCGTTTATAAGCGACTGGGCGATATGGATGCAACGCCCAGGCTCATAGCGAACTGACAAGTCACGAAGAGCGCGATAGCGAAGCTCACCTGCGGTATCGCCTCATAATTTTTGATTTTTCGCACGCTCAACCTGCGAAAGTTTACCATGCCAAAAATCCAATAAATTGCCCCCGAAAACAGCGATCGTGCAGGTGAGCTTCGCTATCGCGGTAATTTGACGAGCAAAATCGCACTCAGTATCTTCACTTAAAAGAATATTTGACCCAGGGACGAGCTTGCACATACCAAGCGCGTAGATTTCTGCTGCAATTTTATGGGACTCCCAACGCGAATCCAAAGGCTATATCAAGGCCACGACGGTTGTTTCAGGCTTTTATAACCCCTAAAAAACCCAGATATTGCCATCATCCCCCGCTTAAATGGCTGTTTATCCAATTTGGGAATCGAGCGCCTACCAAAAAACGCATTTTAACCCTCTAAAAACCCCAGAACCCAGTAATAACAAGGGTGTCCACGGTGTCCAAGCTTTAAACTTGGCTTTTTTTTGCTTGGACAGGCTGAAACCGTTACCCAGAGCGACTGTCCAATTTGTCCAACTGTCCATAGTGAAATTTTAGCTATAAAAAAAGAATGAAAATTGAAAGCGTGATCGCTCTTCACGCGGGCCAGGATTATAATAATCTCTAAACTTGGCCTGGACAAAACGGACAGCGCGGACAGTCCCGTACAGAGGGCGTTTCAGGAGTTATTGCAGTGGTTGGACAATTTGGGCCGCGCGGACAAAGTGCTAATATTTCTGGCGATGTTTGCGAACTCGCGCTTCTACCGGGCCATGCAGCCTGAGTAAAGTACTATAAATTCGCAGGCGTTAATCGCAATTATCACGTAAAGATTTCAGGTTTTCACGGATAATGGCTGTGGTGGGGTGGTCTACTCCTAAGCTAAATTCAGCAATTTCCAATGCTTTTTGATACAGAGGTTCAGCTTCAGTGTATCGGCCTTGATAGTAGTAGAGAAGGGCCAGATTGCTGTAACTGGAGGCGACATCAGGATGGTCTTCTCCCAGCAGCCGTTGTCTAAGCTTTAGTGCTTTTTTATATAGGGGTTCCGCTTCGCTGTACCTTCCTTGGTAATTGTAGAGAAAAGCCAGGTTGTTGTAACTGGTGGCGACATCGGGATGCTCTTCTCCCAGCAGCCGTTGTCTAAGCTTTAGTGCTTTTATATACAAAGATTCCGCTTCGCTGTACCGTCCTTGGGATTCGTAGAGTCCTGCCAGGTTGTTGTAACTGGTGGCGACATCGGGATGCTCTTCTCCCAGCAGCCGTCGCCAGAGTTCTAGTGCTTTTATATACAGTGATTCCGCTTCGCTGTACCTTCCTTGAGAATTGTAGAGAAAAGCCAGGTTGTTGTAACTTTCGGCGACTGAGGGATGCTCTTCTCCCAGCAGCCGTCGTCTAAGCTCTAGTGCTTTTATATATAAAGGTTCCGCTTCGTTCTACCTTTCTTGGTAATTGTAGAGAAAAGCCAGGTTGTTGTAACTGGTGGCGACATCGGGATGCTCTTCTCCCAGCAGCCGTCGTCTAAGCTCTAGTGCTTTTATATACAAAGGTTCCGCTTCGTTGTACCGTCCTTGGAAATAGTAGACTCCTGCCAGGTTGTTGTAACTGGTGGCGACATCGGGATGCTCTTCTCCCAGCAGCCGTCGCCTAAGTTCGAGTGCTTTTATATACAGTATCTCCGTTTCGCTGTACCGTCCTTGGGATTGGTAGAGTAGAGCCAGGTTGTTGTAACTGGTGGCGACTGAGGGATGCTCTTCTCCCAGCAGCCGTCGCCTAAGTTTGAATGCTTTTATATACAGTATCTCCGTTTCGTTGTACCGTCCTTGGGATTGGTAGAGTAGAGCCAGGTTGTTGTAACTGGTAGCGACTGAGGGATGCTCTTCTCCCAGCAGCCGTCGCCTGAGTTCTAGTTGTTTTATATACAGTAGCTCCGCTTCTCTGTACCGTCCTTGGGATTGGTAGAGCGCTGCCAGGTTGTTGTAACTGGTAGTGACTGAGGGATGCTCTTCTCCCAGCAGCCGTTGGCAGATTTTTAGTGCTTTTATATACAGTAGCTCCGCTTCGCTGTACCGTCCTTGGGATTGGTAGAGTGCGGCCAGGTTGTTGTAACTGGCGGCGACATCTGGATGCTCTTCTCCCAAGCGGGTTTGTACTACTGATACACATTGCTCACACCAGGGTTCTGCGATCACATATAATCCCTGTCCAGAATAAAATCTATATAATCCAATAAAAACCCACATTAAATTTTCATCACTGACTGCATCAGTCAGATTTTGTGCAATAAAAGCTAAATGCGGGATCGCATCTTTAACACTCGCAATCAAATTCTGAGTTGGTGAATCGGGGATAAGTTTAGCGATCGCTATAATAGTCTCCGCGAAGGCCTGCTTTAATTCAAAAGCTTGTTCATGCTCAATAGCATCTAGCTTGACTTTCAAAAACTCCCGAATTAAGGGATGAATTCTAATTTTATAGTCGCCGGATGTATCCTCTACCCATTGAATCAAATGGAGTCCATATAGTTGGTCGTTAGCAGCGTCAACATCAACACTGGCCCAATTGAGCAATCCAGTTGCAGACTCCACCCATCCCCAATCAAAAATATTTGGTGCAAATAAGCTTAATAATGTAGCAACACGCTGCGTTGTAGGAGAAAGTTCAGAAAAGCTTAATTCAAATGCTGCTAAAACACCTCGTTGTGCAGTGCTTAGAGTTTGCTGTTGCTCCAACTTCAGGGCCACATTTTCCAGAAGTTGTTCTTTGAGTTGTTGCAACATCTGAGCTAACTTGTAGTTGGGAGGTTTTTTCGCTACATACCGTCCCACCAACTCCAGCCCTAAAGGTAGATATCCCAGCCATTCACATAATTGTTTTGCAACTTCCAGTTCTTTTTGTACTCGCTTTTCACATACGAGTGCTGTCAATAATTCCAAAGCTTCTTCTAATGACAGTACATCTAGGGAAATCTCTTCAATATTGGGGTCTAGATTTCGCGATCGCGTAGTCATCAGCACCCGGAAACGATTACCCCTTGGTAGGTACTTTCGACAACTTTCCAAACTTTGGACATCATTTAATACAATCAACACTGGCCCGGATTCAGGTTGCCAATGTTGCCAGCACCACTCAACCTGTTCTGTGAGAGTCAATACTCTTTCACGAAAATCTTTTTGTGGCACTTGCAGATTCATGTGAAGCAGCGCGAATTCCACAATACTTGCTGCTAAATCTGATTCTCTAGCACTTAACCAGCAAATACCGCCTGGATAGTCAGCTTCATGTTGTCTTGCGTATTGTGTAGCTAATTCAGTTTTACCGACACCTCCCATACCAGAAACAGCAGAAATCGCTACAGCACCAGTTTGTTGCAACTTTTCACGCAGTATAGTCAGTTCATGCGATCGCCCAACAAAGTTAGCAGAGCCTGTGAACCGTAGATTATTTGGGGGATTTAACTTAGTCCGCTTCCCATCGGACGGCTCCAGTCAAATATTGAAAGTACTCCCTCTTTGGTCAATGGTTTGATTTTGAGCCGCATTAATAGCTTTTTGGATGTTTTGAATAAATTGACCATTAGAAGAAGCCGCCGCTGCTAATTCCTGCACAGCTTGGTTGACTTCAGGATGAACTTTTGCTGCTGATTCTACCTCTAGTACGGCCTTACCATAATCTAATGGTTGCTCTGGCGCGTTCTTAATCGCGACTACGGTTCCAGGAGAATGTTTATCGAGCGATACAAGAAACTTACCAGTCTTATCCCACAGCGTTTCGCCTATTTTTTCACCTGTTTTTTCCAAGGCCTTAGTAGCAATCACTGTTCCAATAGCGATAGCACTAGCAGTTAATGGTTCCATACGTTACCCCGTCAAGATGATATTCTCTCAATTTAATACATACTCTATATCTGAAATTCCCGTTAGTCTACACACATAACTATTAATAGCAATTTTTCCAAGTCCCATTCTAGTACAAATAATTACTCTACCTTTGGGTATTAAATTAGTGCTGCTTTTTTGAATACCTAACTCAGTAATGTAATCAATTGTTTTTTCAAGATATTTACTTTCTTTTAAGTCTTTGACACTTGCCCAAGGAATATTACCATTCCATAATTGTGGATTATTTTTACTAGAACACCGATTCACTAATAAAACACGAGACTGAAAACCCCTGTTTTAACGCCTCTTACAACCAAATATTCCTTGTTATAACCCACGAAACCTGGTTTTTTCGTCATGATTATGAATACTGAATCGGTGTTCTAGGAGTTCCGCCTCCTGTCATAGAATAAATAATGTCTCCAATACGTGCGAGACTCCAACCTATCGGTAAATCATGAAGCACCTCATCCACAAAAATTGGTAATAAATTATCAATCTTTTTTAGTTTACCTTCCTTAACTAATTGTTCTTTCTCAAACTTAATCTTTTCTAATAACACCGATGCTGGCTCATCATTTTCATCTTGCGGAACAAGCTTACCCATTATCGCCAATTGCAATATTAATTCCTTTAACTTCTGTACCCCATTTAGCGCATCTGCCAACAAATCAAAATTATTAAAAAACGTCTCTAACTTCATACACCTTCACCCCCAACTGCAGCCATTAATTCCTGTTTGAGGTAAGAGCGTGTTTCCCCTAATTCATCCAAAAGTTGCTGATATTCTACTTATCTAATTTTTACTTAGACTAATTAAAATATGGGAACTATACGGGTAAAACTGTAGATAAAAATTTTCGACATATTGGGCTAGTTACTTGATTAACAATAAATTCTTTATGTAAAGTCATCTCAGCATAAGTTGTCCTACTACCATCTATTTTTATAGTAATAGTTCCTCCACAGCAGCTATTACTGATAAGCCCTTTGGAAGGAAGTGTAGTTAAATGTGTAGGGTTTGAACTAGGAAGATTAGCAGCACATTGTTGGGATAATTGAGTGCATAAAATATGAGCATCTGGAAGTGAAGAAATAATACCCTCTACTATTTCTATGCGAGGATTATTAAAACGATTACGATCAATTGAGAATATTATTAGCTTTGGCTGTATCAAACTACAAAATTGCTGGGCAAATATTCTACTATCTCCGCTCCCCGGTCTTCCACCATGATGAGGAAAAACAAGTATATCAGCAATAAAACTCTTTTTTACCTGAATCAAATTGTCAAACCCCACATTGTCGATATCCGCTGCTAGTATAGCCACTCTGTGAGAATCGTGAACTATGCCGATAACCGCTGATATTGAGTTGGAAGTTAATCGTCGTCCCTGTAAATCTTTTCCTCCAGCACCACCTAAAATCAATTCAGGCGTTGGTGCAAGTACTTCTATCTCAACTGATCCAATGTTCAAACTTCCCGTTTTTGTTGTTGTCAATTCTGATGAAACTTTAGTTCCAAAGCGCTGTTGTGCATCTCTTAAAGAAATACGTAAATCTAACCAAATATCACTTTTTTTGATTGAATCAGGGTTGAGGTGTACATTATGAATTCTAATATCTTCATTTGACAGTAAATTAATAATACCTGCAATGTGATCTGCATCAGAATGAGAAATTAGAATATGTAAAATTTCTTTAATAGCAAGATGTTCAAGAGTCTCTATCAAAGTTGCTCCATGTGAGCAGTCAATGACTATTACACCATCCGTATCTCTCACAATTGCACAATTTCCATGACCAACATCTAGAATAATTAGTTCAGGCAAGTCCATCGTTCCCATCCGGTTCAGGCGCTAATTCAAACTTATTAAAATATAGGTCATCAGATTTTTCTGCTCCTATGTTAACGTGAGCAAATAAACGGACATTTGGCTTTAATGCATCCCTCAGATGTTCAGGAACAAGGGAAGCCGGAAAACGGATAGCCTTATGGGGATTCCAACCTGGTACAAAAGCCTCTATAGATTCTTTATCAATATTAGTGATCCTGACTATTGTTCTATAGGGTTTTCTAATACTTGATATATGACCTCCAAGTTCTAATCTGCAATCTTCAATCCCCTTAGCAATATTTGATGCATCAGCTTGATCCCGACTTAACAGTACAGGTATTTTATGTCTCCACTTTCTAATCGACAAAGATGTGTCCATTTCTGTGTACTGAGTTATTAACAGTGATGGAAATTTCCAGTCGTATAGAGTTGCAACTAATTCTGCTCCATAAAAGTTAGCAAATCCAGAGTTAAATAAGCGGTGGTCGCACACAGCACCTTCGGCAGTTTCTCTAATACATGATGCTAATTCATTGACATTTTTAAAATTACCCTCCACGAATAAACATGGTTTATAGCCTGCTTCTTCTAGTTCCCAAGCTGTTGCATCAGCTAGATTTTTATCATCATCAATTATAGCTATTTTTATATCATTTAAAGCTTGTATCGCAGTCATAAAAGCTATTCTCCTACAAGTGGCAATTTTACAATAAATTCTGCTCCACCTAATTCACTTTCTGGATTCGCATTTACCGATCCTCCTAAATCGGATGCAGAATCTTTAACAATTGTCAACCCTAAACCTGTACCGCCTTCCCTAGTTGTTCTACCAGGCAACCAAATTTCGTCTAATTTTATATTATGAATTCCTTCACCATTATCTAAAACTTTAATTTTTAAGTTACTTCCTTCAGTTTCAGTTCTTATAATTACTTTACGTCCTTCGGTACGTCCACCTTCAATATTAAAAGCATTTATAGCATTTGTCAAAAGATTTGTAATAATGGCTTCTAGTAAAGCAGTACTTCCATAAATGCAAGGTTTAGCATCAATTTTATCTGTTATTACTTCAATTTTACCCTCATCAAAAAAAGGTTGAAAAAGTGCAACCATATCGTCAATGACACTATGGGTATCTACAACACCAGCGCGACGTTTTTCTCGTTTCAACAGATGCAGGGGAAAATTAGAAAAGCGTAGCAATGACTTACTTACTTGATAAAGAATTGTAACTGGCTCTCCTAAATATTGTTCATATTTTTCTCCTAGAATTTCTTTACCTTTTTTTTCTATTCTCTTGGCTATTTTTTCAATTAAAGTCACTGGTTTGCCAGATTCATGAGCGAAAACTGCTGCGGTTGTTCCCGCTGTAGCAAGACTACGATAAAGCTGAAGGTCTTCACGTAATACCTTTGTTTCACGCTCTGTTACAATTTCATATTGCTGAACAGCCCCTCGAACTTTAGGGCGAGATTCTTGAGGAACTTCTGCTTCAATAATTTCTTCAATTCTTGCTTTAGCTTCTGTAATATCACGAGGGGATTGTTGTTTAACTATTTCTCGTTGCTTTTCAGTGACTTTAAGCCTTTCTTTAGCCATCCATTCTAATACATCAATTGCGAAGCGTTTTAACTCTAAGAAAGCTTCATTTTCAATAAAACCAAGCCTATCAGTTTTCTGAAGTAACATATCATCAGGGTCATTGATTATCACTCTACCAATAACTGTTTTTGTTGAAGGACGTACCTCTGGATTTCTAGATCGTGCATAATTTAATCTCAACCAATCATCGTCTTGATCGCCATAAGGTTTTACCCGCAGACCTCTGTGGTATAGACGAACATTCCCTGCTTGAGCAAGCCATTCTCTAACTTGTTTGACAGAGACAGAAGCATTTCTAGCTGAGAAACTTTGAGGATTTAGCAAGAATACCCACAATTCAAATTTTGTTGAAGGTGTTTTGTAAGGCTCTTGAGAAGATTCTTGAGAAAGTTCACTATGCTCTGCATGAAAAATTACATTTTTCTGCCAGTCCAGCAAACTTGCTTCAGCAAGACCAGCTTCATTTATACAAGCTTGCAAATGATATTCGGCATCATCAAAGTAAGCATTATTTACTTCTTTTTCAATTTCAGAAAATTCTGGAGCAATAAGTCTAAGACGGAAACCTGCATGATTATCAAATGGATCTGCTAGCAGTAAAAGTTCCCTAGCTAGTCTTTGGATATCGCGTTTAGTGAATATATTTTTAAGATTGCTAACTATAATGTCAGTCCCATACTGTTTATCTGTACTACTTTTTTGGACATCAAAAGGAACATCTTCTACGACATCAGCTTCTTGAAAATCGTCCCAATTAATCGTTAGAGAATATTCAACTCCTGGTTCATTTTTGGGTCTAGTTCTCAAGAGTACTTGAGAACCCATCTGTAGAGCGGCTAACCTACCTAATCCTTTATTACCTACAGGTAAGCGACCTAATTGAGTAACTTCGCGGATAGCTTTTTTCGAGCGACCTAGCACCAGCCATCCCTCACTAATGGCATCTTTATCCATACCAACACCGTTATCTGAAATAATAATCAAGCCACCTATGGTGCTAGTTTTGATCAGTTCTACTGTGCATTCAGTAGCATCAGCATCATAAGAGTTCTTAACCAATTCGATGATTCCTTGGTCTGGATTCGGAACGAGTTCTTCTCCCAGCCTTTGCAGAATTTTTGGTGAAAACTTAAAATGCATCATTATTTAACTACAATCTCAATAATTTGTACTTGATTAATTTAATTCGCTGTTATTTACCGATAAACTCTAGTCCTATCTAAGGTCAATAGTCAGCAAGGATAAAGAAAAGAGTTGACATAGTGGAGTGAGCCATAAAGGCTATTTAGCCTTAATTATCTACCTAAATTTTAAATCTTCCGCTTTAGCCTAGCAAACAAGACCCTATTTTCAAGCGATCGCTAATATTCGGCTGCTTCTTTCCTAACAAAATGTCGTGATAGAGATGAAAGCCGAGGCCCTACAAGCCAAAAAAGAGCACGCGCCCTCATATTCCACAATCAGTAAAACTACAAAAACTCAAGTCATAAAAGTTACTCTTATAGTTTATTTTTACTGTTCACTTATCCTTATTTTCATTTGAATAAGAGTAATTGTAATATTCATCATCATAAACAAGTTCTGTGTTCTGCGCGTGAGGTAGCGTTAAAGCGGAGTCACTACGGTTTGTCCGCGCTGTCCCGAAGTGTCCAACCAATACAATAATTCCTGAAATTACCTTTGGGTAGGACTGTCCGCGCTGTCCAATTTGTCCAGGACTAATTTAGAGATTATATAATCCTGCCCCGCGTTGAGAGCGATCGCACTAACAGATTTGCTTAATTGGGGGTTTGTTTATTTTTGGATGACGACACGAGGCCGTTTCGATATTGCTGGAGAGAGAAGCACGTCCGATTTATTTCAGACCGCTCGGTCTTTTTTGTTTTTCCACTACGATACGATGCTGTTTCGATATTGTTGGAGAGAGAAGCACGTCCGATTTATTTCCAGGTCGCTTGCTCTTTTTATTTTTGGATTACGATACGATTACGTTTCGATATTACTGGAGCAGTAAGGCCGTCTCCCAACTCCGAATATCAAACTCCGAACATCAAACTCTCAGCGGGAGCCAAGGATAACACTCAACTGCCAACAAAAATTTTCGAGACAGCAACCAAATAAAAAATCACACAGCACTCTCTCCCTGGGTTATTTTTTTTCGCTTAGTCATCGCGAGTACTATGATTATTTTTTCGAGGCATCTCACTAAAATATTTTTAAGCCGAGCGTATCGTAACCGGAGGAAGTTTCAACTTTGAGTTCTAAAGACTCAAGGGGTGTGAGTATCAATGGAACAGAAAACCGGGATAAGAAAAATATCGTTTGAAATTAGCTGTCCAGCCATGTATATACATAGAAATACAGGCAGTATTCGGGTGGTAGGTAATTGTTGATGATTTG
>JAESGD010000125.1_pt1 | contig 34753 bp, 25 predicted proteins | sample 9269581 | NCBI WGS metagenome assembly JAESGD01 (sample SAMN14515903, study PRJNA621661) | algae metagenome | isolation source: Cyanomargarita calcarea GSE-NOS-MK-12-04C and co-occurring heterotrophs from... | place: USA: Grand Staircase Escalante National Monument, Utah | collected 2007-12-30 | reverse complement strand
TGGGAGTTGGAAATTCACAACCAACAACCAACAACCAACAACCAACAACTAGCAACCAACAACCAACAACCAACAACCAACAACTAACAACTAGCAACCAACAACTAACAACCAACAACTAACAACCAACAAACTTTTTTTATGAAAAAAATTTTACTTCGTATTTTTGGTTTAATTGCGATTTTGAGTCTTGCTTGGTTGTGGGTAATGTTCAATGCACATCCTGCTTACGCTCAAATAAACACAATCAACTACAGCAATACAAATTTAGAAAATCGCGACTTTTCTAACACGGATTTGTCAGGTGTGACTTTTGTTGCGGCCGAAATGCGTTTAGCGAATTTCCAAGGCAGCAATTTAACTAATTCAATTCTTACCAAAGGGGTTTTGCTGAAAGCGAATCTGGAAGGCGCAGACCTCACTGGTGCTTTAGTTGACCGGGTGACTCTAGATGGTGCCAACCTGAAAAATGCAATTTTTACAGAAGCCACCTTGACAAATAGCCGTTTCTATGAAGCCAATATTACTGGTACTGATTTTACTGACGCTTTAATTGACCGCTATCAAGTGTCGTTGCTTTGTAAGAGGGCTGAAGGTGTAAATCCAGTTACAGGCGTTTCTACAAGAGATAGTTTGGGTTGTCGATAGTTTTTAGCTGTTATTGGTTGGTGGTTGGTGGTTAGTGGTTGGTGGTTAGTGGTTAGTGGTTAGTGGTTAGTGGTTAGTGGTTAGTGGTTAGTGGTTAGTGGTTAGTGGTTAGTGGTTAGTGGTTAGTGGTTAGTGGTTAGTGGTTAGTGGTTAGTGAACTTGTTTGACAACCAACAAATAACAACCAACAAATAACAACCAACAAATAACAACCAACAACCAACAAATAACAAATAACAACCAACAAATAACAAATTTGTCAAAATTAGCCTGACAGACTGAACCATTTCATGTTAAATGTTCATGAGATAGCGCTGTGTGAGAGTTGGCTGGTATTATTCGTGACAAAACAAGATCAAAAACCCGCTCGTTCCTTCGCTGGCATTGCTGGCATTGTTGCCGCAGCGACTCTAATTAGTAAAGTATTCGGTTTGGTACGGCAGCAAGCGATCGCTGCTGCTTTTGGTGTCGGTGCGGCTGCTACGGCCTACAGCTACGCCTATATCATTCCTGGCTTTTTATTAATTCTGTTAGGTGGTGTCAACGGGCCGTTACACAGTGCCCTTGTCAGTGTTTTAGCCAAGCGGAAGCAAGAAGAATCTGCCCCCTTGGTAGAAACGGTGACAACACTGGTGGCTGGTGTGCTGTTGCTGGTTACGGTTGCTCAGATTCTGTTTTCTGATTCGATGATTGACATAGTTGGTCATGGGTTGGATGAGACAACTAGAGAAATCGCAATCGACCAACTCAGAATTATGGCACCAATGGCTTTATTTGCAGGATTAATCGGTATTGGCTTTGGTACCCTCAATGCTGCAAATCAATATTGGTTGCTCTCGCTGAGTCCTTTATTATCAAGCATCACTGTTGTTATCGGTGTCGGTTTCTTGGCACTGCACCTAGGCAAAGATATTCTGAAACCAGAAAATGCTGCTATCGGCGGTATGGTTTTAGCTTGGGGCACCTTGGCGGGGGCAATTCTTCAGTGGTTGGTACAGCAAATTGTGCAGTGGCGTTTGGGACTGGGATCGTTACGGCTGCGGTTTGATTTTAAATCTCCTGGAGTTCAAGAAGTTATTAAAGTCATGACACCAGCGACGATTTCCTCGGGAATGATGCCCATTAACGTTGCTACCGATCTTTATTTTGCTTCTCCGATTCCTGGCGCTGCTGCTGGGTTTAATTATGCCAATTTGTTAGTGCAAACCCCTCTAGGCATAATTTCTAATATTATTTTGTTACCTCTGTTACCGATGTTTGCGAAACTCGCAGCACCAGAAAATTGGCCGGAGTTAAAAGCACGCATCCGTCAGGGAATTATGCTGACAGCTTTCACTATGCTGCCTTTAGGAGCGTTGATGATCGCTTTGTCTGTCCCTATTGTGCAGATAGTGTACGAGCGGGGTGCTTTTAATAAAGACGCTACCAGGCTAGTATCTCAACTGCTTTTAGCCTATGGGGTTGGGATGTTTGTTTATTTAGGGCGTGATGTGTTGGTGCGGGTGTTTTATGCTCTAGGAGACGGACAGACTCCTTTTCGCATCAGTACTTTTAATATCTTACTCAACGCCATATTAGATTACTTTTTCGTGAAACCTTTTGGCGCACCCGGTTTAGTTTTGGCAACAGTAGGGGTTAATTGTTTTTCGATGATGATGTTGTTATTTGTCCTCAATCGCAGGCTGAATGGTTTGCCTTTGCTTGAATGGAGTTTGCCAATTATTGCTTTGGCTGGTGCTAGCGTCGTGGCTGGAGGAGCAAGTTTTGCCACTCTTCAGGGTTTACAGCACGTTTTAGGCTCGAAGGATTTAATTATACTGCTATTGGAATTATGTATATCTGGTTTGGTAGGATTAACTATTTTTGCTGCATTTTCTACGCAGATGAAAATACCGGAGATTAATCTTTTTGTGTCTCGGATGAGTCAGCGCTTTTTGAAGAAATAACGAATAGTTAAGTAGGTAGTGATATGTTGCACCTCTAAAAATAATGTCAAAATTATCACTACTACTCAGATAAAACGATTAAGGTTCATAGCCGCCAGGGACTACAAGTCGAATGGCACGCTTGTTAACAGGATATATGGACTACAAATAATTGCCCGAACCAAAAAATAGCATTTGATGTTTATTTACGCCTGCCTACTTAGTGGTTGGTGGTTAATTGTTAATATAAATTATAATTAACAATCAATAATAATCCTTGGCTCCAAAATTGTGGTATCTCATATCTCAAAATTACCTTTGCCACCCTCGCTTGTGGGGGCACTTGTTGGTTCTTTTACTGAATACACCATAACTCAACGGATGCCCGCGATCGCCCGTCGAGTTATTGAGGAAAATAATTTTCCACCCGATGTGAATGAAAGTTTGGAAACTTTAGCTCGGGGGCTTTCATCCTCCGGATTTTTACCAGCGCTTTTAGATGACACTGGTGCCGATTTTGGCGCTTGGGAGAAATATCTCCAACCATATATAGGAAAGCGTTGGCTTGATGTTCCTTGGTTTGTGGCTGAAACTTATTTTTATCGGTTGATTCTGAATATTACTAATTATTTTCCTCCTGGTGAATGGCAAGGTTTAGATCCCTTTGATTTACAAAAAAATCAGGGTTTGGAATCTTCTCTAGATTCGATAATTACTCTGTGCAGTCAGTTGAATAAATTGTTGGCAGAATCAAAGCAAACGGGAAAAATTGACCAAGAAAGCTTGGTTTCGATGTTATATTTTGCTCTTTGGGGTAATCGTGTTGATTTAAGTTTGTGGTCAGCATTGGAAGGTGACCGCAGTCGTTTTGATATTCAAAGTCAAGAAGCGCATATTTTAGTAAATGATGCTTTTAAGGTCACTGAATTACTAACTAGTAAGCTTAATCAGCGCATTGATTTTGTCATTGATAATGCAGGCTTTGAACTAGTTTGCGATTTATGTTTGGTAGATTTGCTATTAGCTTGTGGCGTGACTAACCAAGTGAAGCTGCATTTAAAGCCTCACCCAACTTTTGTCTCTGATGCCACTATCAAAGATGTGCATCAAACGATTGAATTTTTAGCGGCTTCTAGTAATTGGGAAGTAACCTTTTTTGCCAATCGCCTGCAAATATATATAGAATTAGGACGGTTGGTTTTAGATGAAGATTATTTTTGGACATCTCCTCTGGCATTTTGGGAAATACCCGATCCCCTAAAAAATGAGTTATCAGCGGTAAGTTTGATTGTCGTTAAAGGCGATGCCAATTATCGGAGATTATTAGGCGATCGCCACTGGGATTTTACCACTAATTTTGCAGATATTGTTTGTTATCTCCCCTCGCCAATGGTAGCTTTACGCACCTTGAAATCTGAAGTAGCTGCAGGTATTAAACCTGAAATTGTTGATCAGCTTGAAGTATCTGACTCTTCCTGGTTAACTAATGGACAATGGGGTTTGATTCAGTTTGTGCGGTAAAAGATTTCGGTGTACGTCAGTTGCTTAGGAAACGCTATAGTTTAATGACTTACTGAAGTGGTTTCCTAATGAAAATAGCGTACATAATATTAGCACATAAATATCCAAAAACATTATTACGTCTTATTTATAAACTAAACACAGATGATGTTTCATTTTTTATACATATTGACAAAAAAACAGATAGTCAAATTGTCGGTCAATTAGTTAATCAACTTCAGGATTTACCAAACGTTTCTTTTATTAAGAGATACAATTCAGCTTGGGGAAGTTTTGATATTGTCAAAGCTACTCTTGAGGGAATAAAATTAATAGCCGAAGGAAGTACTTACTTCGATTATATTGTAAATTTATCAGGACAAGACTATTTAATTAAATCAAATGAACAGATAAAAAAATTCTTTGAAGAAAATAAAGGAAGAGAATTTTTAGAGTATTTTCCACTACCTTGTAGTAAATGGAAAGGTGGTGGCTTGAGAAGAGTGGAATATTGGCATATCCTTTGGAAAAATGAGTATTTTTCTCTTCCCGAAAAGCGTGAATTTAAATCTCCTATCAGTTCTTTATTCTATTCATTTTTGAATTCAGTTTTCTTTAAAAAACGTAAATTTAACAAAATTTTTCCTCTTTATGGAGGGTCTCAGTTTTGGTGCTTAACAGGAGAATGTGCGAAATGGATTCATGATTTTATTAACCAAAATCCTCAATTTTTTAATAGTTTTAATTATACTTTTTGTACAGATGAAATATTTTTCCAGACGCTTATTTTAAATTCTCCTTTTAAGGAGAAAGTAGTTAACGAACACTTGAGGTATATAGATTGGGATAATATTGATGCCTATCATCCAAGGATTTTAACCAGAAATGATTTTGAAAAAATTAAACAATCAGAAAAATTATTTGCTAGGAAGTTTGATCTGACTATAGACCAGGATATATTAGATTTAATTGATCAAAATAATATTGATACCATTTCTGTATGAAGATGCATCGGATAATGTAGCCTAGCCGTTAGCTACACTTGATTCATGTGACGCTCCTTGCAAACGCTCTACGCACACCTCACACCCATGACGACAACCACTGACTTTCTCGGTCACCTCAACCCCAATCAACGCCAAGCTGTTGAACATTTCTGCGGTCCTTTGTTAGTTGTTGCTGGTGCTGGTTCTGGCAAAACACGAGCGCTGACTTATCGCATTGCCAACCTGATTCTCAAGCACCATGTCGAACCAGAAAATATCCTGTCAGTTACCTTCACCAACAAAGCTGCACGGGAAATGAAAGACCGGATTCAGAAGCTGTTTGCCGAACAATTGGCAATGACAGAACACGGTCAGCGTTTTGATTTACTATCAGAATACCAACAAACTCAGCTAAAATCTCGCGTCTACAAGACTGTCATCAAAGATATGTGGGTAGGCACTTTCCACAGTCTTTTGTCTCGGATTCTTCGCTTTGATATTGAAAAATACCAAGATGAGAAAGGACGCCGTTGGAATCGCAATTTTTCCATTTTCGATGACTCGGAATCACAGAGTTTGGTTAAGGAAATTATCACCAAACAGCTAAATTTGGATGATAAGAAATTTGAACCTCGTTCTGTCCGTTACGCTATTAGTAATGCCAAAAACCAAGGTTTATCAGCCCAAGAGTTTGAGCGGGAACGAACTGATTATAAGGGAAAGGTAATTGCTCAAGTTTATAACTGCTATCAAGATAAACTGGCTGAAAATAATGGTCTCGATTTTGATGACCTCATTTTAATTCCGACAAAATTATTTCAACAAAACGAGCAAGTATTAAATTATTGGCATCGGAAGTTTTGCCATATTTTAGTAGATGAATATCAAGACACCAATCGCACTCAATATGAACTTATCCGGTTGTTGGTGACGAATGGCGATTTGAAAAAGAGTGATTGGAATTGGAAAAATAGGTCAGCTTTTGTCGTTGGTGATGCTGACCAATCAATATATAGTTTCCGGATGGCAGACTTTACCATATTGCTGGAATTTCAACAAGACTTTGGCGATGGTTTGCCTGATGATGAAACCCGGACAATGGTGAAGTTAGAAGAGAATTATCGCTCTTGTGAAAATATTCTCGAAGCAGCTAATGAATTAATTGAAAATAACACCCAACGGATTGATAAAATTCTCAAAGCTACACGCGGTGCTGGTGAATTAATTTATTTTTATAAAGCTGATGATGAAGTTGCCGAAGCTGAATTTGTTGTCAATCAAATTCGTTCCTTGGAACAGGAAAATCCCGAATTAAATTGGGGAAGTTTTGCTATACTTTATCGTACCAACGCTCAATCTCGTCCCTTTGAAGATAGTTTAGTCCGCCGTCAAATTCCTTACACCGTTGTCGGTGGGTTGAAATTCTACGATCGCAAGGAAATTAAAGATATCATCGCTTACTTGAGAGCGATCGCCAACCCTGCTGATAGTGTCAGCCTATTACGGGTAATCAACACTCCTCGACGCGGTATTGGGAAAGCCACCATCGACGCTTTGGTTAACGCTTCCCAACAGCTAGGGATTACACTGTGGGAAATACTGAGCGATAAGACATCAGTTAATACTTTAGCTGGACGGTCATCTAAGGGTGTAAATGCCTTTGCCGAGATGATTAGTACTTGGCAAGAACAAATACAAACGCTTCCAGTTACCGAACTTGTGCAAGGAGTTATAGAAAACTCCGGTTATGTGCAAGATTTACACAGTCAAGGTACAGACGAAGCCGAAGATAGAATCCAAAACGTCCAGGCATTGTTTAACGCAGTTGTCGAATTTCAAGAAGAAACCGAAGAAGCTACTTTACAAAACTTCCTTAGCCAAAAAGCCTTATCTTCTGATTTAGATAATCTCAAAGAAGGACAAACAGCGGTGTCACTCATGACTTTGCACTCTTCCAAAGGACTGGAGTTTCCTGTAGTGTTTCTAGTGGGTTTAGAACAAGGACTATTTCCCAACTACCGCTCCATAAACGATCCCAAAGCATTAGAAGAAGAACGCCGTCTTTGCTACGTTGGAATTACCCGCGCCCAAGAAAGATTGTACCTCTCCCATGCACGCGAACGCCGCCTTTATGGTTCTCGCGAACCCGCCATCCGATCGCAATTTTTGGAAGAATTGCCCGAAGAATTAATTACTACTAAACACTCTAACCGCCAAAGTTTTACAAACAAGTCGAATGGTGCAACGTCACAGCGGACACGAGCCAGCAATCAAGGAGTGACAGAGAATTGGCAAATAGGCGATCGCGTCTTGCATAAAACATTTGGTGAGGGTGAAATCACGCACGTTTTTGGGAATGGAAGTAAAATTTCTGTCGCAATTAAGTTTGCCAGTCTCGGTCAAAAAATCATCGATCCGAGAGTCGCTCAATTGCAAAGAGCAGAATAGTCTTTTTCATCTGCGTCCATCTGTTGTTACAACATCCTTTGCCACATTTTACCTATAATTTAACTTGCTCAAAATGTTCAACAGTTGGAAAAGGTTCGTAAAAATGATGTAGGAGTTTTTTCCACTCTTGATACTCAGTAGAACCTCTAAATCCAACGGTGTGAGCTTCCAAATTTTCCCACTTCACGAGCAATAAATATCTTCCTTGTACTTCCAGACATCGATGAAGTTCGTGGGATAAATATCCTCTCATAGCGGAAATAATCGTGGAAGCTTTTTTGAAAACGAGTTCAAAATCACATTCCATACCCGGTTTGACATTTAGAACGACAGCCTCAAGAATCATAAACTTTTTCAATGTAGTTCCCGAATTAGCCAAATAAATTATCCCATCCGTCTAAAAATCCCCCTTGTTAAAATAGACATAGCGGTGCCAAAACAGCCCTTGCCAGCGGTCAGCCTTGGTGCTTTAATAGCCATTGCCCAGGGATCAAATGTCTTGCTTGCCACACCCGCTTGTGATAAGAAGATTACAAACTGAACACATTAGACTTAAAAGGTAGGACAAGGTAGTACCGTGTCCTTTACGTTAAATCAAAAGCAAAAGCGAAAATAGGAGCATATATGGAAGCATCCGTTATTGCTATAGTCTTAGTGCTTATAGGCTATGCTATAGGGTCTGCAAAAGTTATTAATCAAGGAAATGAAGCACTAGTCGAACGCTTGGGTCAAAAGCACCGCAAACTTGGTTCTGGTCTAAATTTCATCGTTCCTCTGATAGATCAGATTGTGATGGAAGATACCACACGGGAGCAAGTTTTAGACATCAAGCCTCAAAATGTAATTACCAGAGATAATATTTATCTGGAAGTAGATGCTGTTGTTTACTGGAAAATTAAAGATATCGAGAAAAGCTTTTACCAAATTGACGACCTACAACAGGCACTGAATAATTTAACTGCAACCACCCTCCGGGAAATCATTGCCCAGAATACTTTGGAACAAACCAATGTATCTAGGGCTGACATGGACAAACAAATATTGCAACAGTTGAATCACACAACCGCAGACTGGGGAGTTGATATTCTCCGCTTAGATATTCAGAGCATTACACCACCTGAAAGCGTCCGGAAATCGATGGAAGAACAGAGCGCAGCCGAAATTAGAAGCCGTGCAGTCATTTTGGAAGCAGAAGGAGAACGGCAAGCTGCAATTAAGAAAGCAGAAGCTACCATGACTTCAGTGCAGATTATTTCCGAAGCTTTGCGTTCTCATCCTGAAAGCAAGGACATCCTACGCTATCTTGTCGCTCAAGATTATGTAGACGCTAGTCAAAAACTCAGTGAGAGCAATAATGCCAAAATTGTCTTTCTCAACCCATCGATATCAGAAGGAGCTATGGATGAGATGATTGGTGATACAGGGTCTCACAGAATGGATGATAATGGCAGTAATGGTAATTAATACAACAAGGCAAGATTATACCAAACTATGTAACGAAATATAAAATCGCTGTATTTAGCTCGTAGTTGCGCTACCTTCGGAAGGCGAAGCGCAACTACGAGCCAATTATTATGATTTTTAACGCCAACTTACTTAGTACCGTTGAATTAGGGCAGGGCGAAAACAGTACTAATATCTAAATAGTGCATCACCAACCAGTGAAACATCCTGCATTTCTTTGACATCGTGAACTCGCAGGATATCAGCACCATTAAAGATCGCAGCACAACATGCCGCAGCAGTTCCCCAGACCCTAGCTCTCGGGTCTGGTTGATTTAAAATACGACCAATAAAGTTTTTTCGAGATGGCCCTACTAAGATAGGACAATCAAGGGAATTTAGCGATCGCAAGCGGCGAAAAATTTCTAAATTTTGCTCGTAGTTCTTCGCAAAACCAATACCGGGGTCAATAATGATTCTTTCCTGTTCAATACCCGCAGCGATCGCCTTTTCAATCTGTGTTGCCAAAAAACTCTGTATTTCTGCCATCACATCAGGGTAATCAGTCATCTGTTGCATTGTCTGCGGGTTACCACGGATATGCATTAAGATAATTGGTACAGCACTTTTGGCAACAGTGGTGAACATTTCTGGGTCAAAAGTGCCACCTGAGATGTCATTTACCATATCTGCACCTGCTTCTATAGCAGCAGAAGCTACAACTGCTCTTGTGGTATCTACAGAAATCGGCACTGGGATTTCTTGGCGTAAAACCTGTAACGTTGAAACTACCCGCTCCAGTTCTTCGATAAGGGTAATTTGCTCCGCCCCAGGTCGAGTTGATTGCCCCCCCACATCAATAATGTCAGCACCAGCAGTTACCATAGCTTGTGCCTGCACTAAAGCCGCATCCGGTGTGTTAAATTCACCGCCATCACTAAAGCTGTCAGGAGTTACATTCAACACACCCATTAGATAAGTACGCTTTCCCCATTCAAAGGAGCGTCCCCGGATGATTAAGACCATTTTAGAGCCATAGATTTGAGATTTGAGATTTCGGGTTCAACCCAGTACGATCGAGGTTTTGAACATCACCATAATCAAAAACTGCCACCAGGCTCATGGAGTACCGTTGCAGTGGTAGCTTCTCAATTCCCCAGCAGAGCTAGGGAAAGAGAAAATAGAATATCAGACTAGTACTCGACCGCACTCGCTATGGTGGGTGACCACAGCCTCGATTAACCGAACACCAATGCGTCTACGAAAAATGTACCTGTCATAGCGAGTGCGGTGGAGTACTAGTACAAGTAGACGGAAATAAAGCTACCATCTTCCATAGGTAAAAAGCTCATAACATAGGTGTTCTTTCTTTTTACTTTTTACTTTTTAATGAGTGCCTTGTTGTACTACTGATAATTAACAATGCGGGCAAAACTCGCAGCTTCTAAACTTGCTCCTCCCACCAAAGCACCATCAATTTCAGGTTGAGCCATAATTTGATCGATATTATCTGGCTTGACAGAGCCACCATATTGAATTGGTACATCGGGATTGGTTAATTGGCTGCGAATTAAGCCAATAACTCGATTCGCTTCCTTTGTTTCACAAGTATCACCAGTCCCGATCGCCCAAATTGGTTCGTAAGCGATTACCAATTTTTCTTGGTTAACATCTACCAAGCCGGATTTCAACTGATGGATGATTAGCGATTCTGTTTCTTGCGCATCTCGTTGTTGTTTCGTTTCACCAACACAGAGAATTGGAATCAGACCATACTTTTGAGCAGCTTTGAGCCGCAGGTTAACAGTTTGGTTCGTTTCACCAAAGTATTGTCGTCGTTCGCTATGACCGACAATCACATAGCGCACCCCAATTTCAGTAAGCATCGGTCCAGAAATTTCACCTGTATAGGCTCCACTTTCTTCCCAGTGGACATTCTGTGCCCCCAATTGTACAAGGCTGCCATGTAAATTCTGAGACACCGCGCTTAAATCAGTGAAGGGAACGCACAATACCACTTCTCTGTCTTGGGAAGTTTCCTCCAAGTTGGGCAGAAATCCCTTGAGAAACTCCTGGGAATCCGCTTGGGTTTTGAACATTTTCCAGTTGCCGGCAATAACTATTTTTCGCACAGGTTATTTAGGTCAATATCTAAAAGCTACTAGATGCATTTTTTAGTTTATGACGTTTTGTTAGTCATTTGTTATTACTTAATGGTTATTGGTTAGCTGTCTGTTCCCTTTGGACTCACTATCAGAGCGAAAAATAACTACGATTGTAAGTAAAATCGGCGATCGCCTATTTTAGCTCGCAAATCAATTTCAAATCCTGGCATTTCACACCCTATGGAGAAGCACAACTGTGTGAGTGGCTTTAAAATCTAAAATCCGTATTGAAAAGATGAACACCAAACCGACAAGAGTGCGGCTCGCAAAATTTCAAATCCTAATTTCGCCTCAAATGAGTCTTCCGTAGGTAATCCAAAATCCAAAATTCTTATGACTTCTACATTACCCGTACCCGAACCGCAACCTAATGACTCCCCCAGTTGGGAGGAGGAACTAGATAGTGCTATTTTTAGCTTTGAAGACATTCAAGCCGAACTAAATTACAAACAAGCCCAAACGGCTTTGCGAAATTTGGTCGCCAATCTTGACCTCTCTCAATCAGAAAAACACGGGCTGGAGACGGAAATTGGCGATTTAGAAATTATGCTCAAGAAGTTAGACCAGATGGTGGTGCAAATAGCAACCTTTGGCATGGTGGGAAGAGGAAAGTCTTCTTTACTCAATGCTTTGGTTGGAGAAACGGTCTTTGAAACTGGTCCTTTGCATGGCGTTACCCGTGCTGCACAGCGAGTCAATTGGAGTATGAGTGAGGAAGCGGCTTTGCGAGTCACTCTACCGGGTATAGGTCAATCTCAGGTGGAATTGATTGATACTCCTGGGTTAGACGAGGTAGATGGTGATACCCGTGCCGCATTAGCCGAACACGTAGCAAAACAGGCGGATTTGATTCTGTTTGTCGTGACTGGTGACATGACAAAGCTCGAACAAGTCGCTCTTTCCCAGTTGCGAGATGTTGGTAAACCGATAATTTTGGTGTTTAACAAAGTTGACCAATATCCTTTATCAGATCGAATGGCAATTTATCACAAAATCCGCGATGAACGAGTGCGGGAATTGCTCTCACCTGATGAAATTGTCATGACCGCAGCATCACCTCTAGTAAAAACAGCAGTTCGCCGTCCCGATGGCACCAAAGGCGTGCAGCTGCGTACAGGTACAGCCAGAGTCGAAGATTTGAAACTGAAAATTTTGGAGATTCTGCACCGAGAAGGAAAGGCATTAGTAGCATTGAACACAATGCTTTACGCAGATACAGTGAATCAGCAATTGGTGGAGCGAAAATTGATGATTCGAGATACTGCTGCTAACCAATTGATTTGGAAGTCTGTGATGACTAAAGCAGTAGCGATCGCTTTAAATCCGTTAACAGTTGTTGATATTCTGAGCGGTGCGGTGATTGATATTGTAATGATATTGGGCTTATCTAAACTATATGGCATCCCGATGACAGAAACTGGAGCCGTAAAATTGCTACAAAAAATCGCCCTGAGTATGGGCGGTATCACAGCCAGCGAACTGCTAGCAAACTTAGGTTTGAGCGGACTAAAAACCTTACTGGGTATTTCAGCACCAGCTACAGGTGGTGCTTCTATCGGTCCCTACGTATCAGTAGCACTGACACAAGCGGGGGTAGCTGGTGTTTCTTGCTATGGCATCGGACAAGTCACCAAAGCTTATTTAGCAAACGGAGCAACTTGGGGACCAGATGGACCCAAAGCCGTAATTGGTAAGATTTTGTCAACCCTTGACGAAGGTTCTATCCTCAATCGAATTAAGGACGAATTGCGAGAAAAAATCAGAGTTAAGAGTTAGGAGTTATGAGTGATGAGTTATGAATTTAACTCCCAACTCCTAACTCCTAACTCCTAACTTTAAATTCTTACCTTTGCCCTTTAAAAGAGTTCAGCCAATCTTGAACCTGTTGTTTTGCAATATCACGACCACCCAGACCAAAAGCGAGGGCAATAGCAACAGCGATCGCACCTAGTAAGAGTCCAAAGGCTAAATTCACAATATCGGTAGCAACACCAATTTGTTGTAATGCCATTGCTGACACTAAGGCAATAATGGCAATGCGTGCCACTTGACCCAAAATCTGTGCTTGGGGATTTCCAGAACTGGTAATGATGTTAAAAGCTAGATTTGCCAAGAACAAACCAACACCGAATACAACCAAACCTGCCAATATCCGTCCAAATATAACCAAGATTCCGCTCACCAGTGCTGTCAGTGCTGGAATATTTAGGATATTGACTGCCGCAACAGTGGCAAACAGCATGATGCCGACTAAGGTAATAATGCCGACAAATTCTGATGGTGTACGGCTCACTGTCGGTGCTGCTGCATCTCCAGTGTAGACAGCCCGTCTGCTGGGTGTTGGCAAACCCAAAGCAGAGAAAATGTTGTTAAACCCAATACTTGTGAGGATACTGGTAACCAAATCCCCCACAAACCTTCCGAGGAAATATGAAACTATTAAAATTGCTACTGCTGTAAAGATTGCAGGCAGAGCATTGAGAATCTGTTGTAGCATCCCGATCGCCGGCACGGAAATTGCGTCGATTTTCAGAGCATTCAGCGCTGCGATCGCCACAGGAATCAAAATCAAAACATAGACAATTGTGCCGATAATTGTCGATAGAGATTGCGCTCCCGCACTGCTCGATATTCCAAACCGACTACCCAAGTGGTCAATACCTGTTGTTGTCAGTAAGTTCGTCACAATCCGTCGCACTATATTAGCTACAAACCAGCCAACTGTAGCAATTAAAGTTGCAGCTAAAATATTCGGCAGTATCGAAATAATCTGCGTAATCAGAGATTGTACTGGGACTAATGCCTGTCGCAGCCCTAGAGTATCCAGAATCGGGGCGAGAAACAGTAAAAAGATGAACCAGTACAAGGCAGTACCAATTGTCTGGCTCAAAGACAACTGATTCAAACTTGGGTTACTGTCATCTGGTGGATTCAAGCGCTCATCCAAGTTCAGCGCTTGCAAACCGCGTACCGTTATCATTTTCACAAGGGTCGCTAACAACCAAGCAATGCCCCCTAGGATTGCTGCACCTACTAATTTTGGTAAGAAGTCACCAATTTGATTCAGAAAGGAATTTAGTGGTTGAGAAGCTACCCGCAATTCTAAAGTGTCTAAAACGGCAACCACCGTTATGAGCATAATGGCCCAAAACGCCAAGTTAGAGATTATTTTCTCTATTTGGGGAAGATCCCTACCACCCGTTAGCCCTGCGGCAATGCGGTTGTCTATTTTTGTCCGATTCAAAAGCGATCGCACTACACCAGATACGATCACGGCAATCAGCAAACCAACCAACAAAATCCCTACTGCGGCCAATAAACGGGGCACATAACTAACCACTGTTGCAAGAGAACCTTGCACATAGTCGTTGATTCCACCTTGAGAAGAAGGAAACGCTGGTGATTGTGCCAAAAAATGCTGCATTTGCATAGACAAACTAACTTCCATTACCTGTGTTATCCCATGCCAAATTGTGTTCATGGTTTTGTGAAATTAAGGTTCAGTGTTGTAAAAAACACTTTAGATGCTTCTGGAGTCGATTGTCTTGAACAAACCTACACCCCAATAACTTCAATAGTGTTTTGCCTATAAATTTACCAGTAAACTTAAAATTAAGGATGTATATTAGGCGTATTTTTTTACATTACTATGACTGTATCGTTTTATAAATAAATAGCTTTGAAACTATTAATTACTCTTGACTTTTTTACAAGCCTTAGGCACATTAATTACTCTTTAGTCAAGAGAAAAGAATTAAAAAGTAAGAATACTCGCATCTTGCACCAAGCTTCTATAAAATCTCTCTTTTGTAAAAAGATTAGAAACCAGTCATGTCCCCTTCTCCCACTGCTCTTTTTAAGTCTAATGTCCCAAATTTTTGAACAATCGATTCAAATAAATGCCACAGCCACAGCGGTAGAGCGTTGTTTTACTGACCTGACTCTCATGCACCGCTGGCTTAACCCCGTGTTACGTTGCGAACCACAAGGCAAAGGATGGAGTACTGATATTGGCAGCCAAAGTCGCTTTGTAATTCAAATCCCGATTATCAAACCCACCCTCAACAACGTCGTTGTAGAGCGTCAACCAGGTTTAATTGTCTGGGAATTTCAAGGATTTTTTCAAGGACGCGATCGCTGGGAATGTCAACCAGTATCAAAAGGAACCCAGTTACTGAACCGCTTTGAGTTCGAGATTTCCAACCCTTTAATCAGTTGGGGTTTCAAAACCTTTGCCCAATCTTGGACAAAAGAAGATATGCAATCCCAACTTTCTCGTCTCAAGCGAGTTGCAGAGGAAGTAGACTTAGTGGTTATTGGTTAGTAGTTAATGGTTGAGAGTTAAATTCCTAACTCCTAACTCCTAACTCCTAACTCCTAACTATCTCCCCATTCCTGACAGCAACCGCTGAATCACTAGAGCATCTTGGGCATCAGGAACCTGTGCCAGATAAATTTCTAAGTCGTTGGCAGCTTGTAAGAACTGGCCAAGTTGATAATAAAGCAACCCGCGATCGCGTAATTCTATGACTTGTTCGGGAAACATCAGTAAAATTCTCTCAACAGTTCCTAGAGCTTTTTCTAACTCTTGCTGCTTGAGATAAATCATTTTTAAATTAGTTAGCATCCGTGCCAAAATTTGTCGCTGACTCAGCATCGCAAAAAATTCTGGTTGTAGTGTCACCGATTGCTGATATATTTGTGTCAGTCTTTCCTGACAATCCTCTGCAAACATGACCTCGCCGTGATTGAACGCATCGACGAAAATTTCCATGTCTGGAATATTGGGACGAATGAGGAAATGTCCAGGCATTCCTACCCCCACCATCGGGAAATCAACTCGTCGCGCTATCTCCAAGTAAAGCATCGCTAGAGTAATAGGGATACCCAATCGGCGTTCAATTACATCATTTAAAAAACTGTTACGGGGATCATAATAATTTTTTTTATTACCAGTAAATCCTAAATCATCATAGAGATACTGATTAATACTTTGAATAATCCGCAGAGGATATCCCGATCCTGACAAACGTTTTTGGATCTCACTTGCCATTGTATCAATAGAGTTTAGGTATTCAGTAGGATCGAGATTGGGATATTCTTCTTGTGCAATATACAAAGCTGCCTTTGCTAAATCGATATGCTCATCAGCCTGCTGGATTTCTTGGTAAAAATATTGTCGCGCTGACGAGAAATTCATAAGCATATTTTGGGAGGAGCTACTAGCGAGAAACTGAAGAAAAGCAAATCTATAGTTGAAGACCCTACAGATGTACTTACTTACATATTAAAGATATTCACAAAATTTGGAAATGTAATTTTCCCAGGACTAGATTCCACCCATTGAAATACTTTTTTCCCAAAATAGCCTTTTAAATACTTGGAAATGTTGTTTTATCTATCGAAAGATAGATTAAAAATAGTCAGTAATCTATTAAGTAAGTTATTTTCAATAAAAAAATATATAATTCTATCCAGCAGAGTATACGAGGCGCTGTACAGCATTTGACAGGATAATTTGTTTGTTGGAAGTCTATTACAACAATATAACAATGGTTATTATTCTGAGAATAAAATAATTATTTATTGCTTTGCGAAATGTTCTCTTCATAGGCTGTATAACATAATCAAGTGAAATGGTAAGCCGCTGCTGCCTCTGCTACTAACAGGGAAGGCAGCTTTTTTTATCTTAATGCCTCGATAATTTATCAAGGGCGCAGCACGTAGTAAACGATCCTTTTAATAGTTACTTTTCCTTCACTAATCTATTTGCTTAGAGGACGTAAGGATGCGTCTAAAAGTTGACAATTGACCCCTCTCCTGTAATATTTTTAACGCTTAATCGCTTTTCGTCAATATAACTTAGCCAATTTTTTTTTCAAAGCCTCATTTCTGGTAGGGCAATATCGGCAGGGATGGCTTTCTTCGCCAATATCTAGGGGGGTGAGTCGCAAGCGTCTCGTGAGGGATACGCCGGCTTTGCTATTACCAGTTACAAACTCTACGTAATGCGAGAGGATGAGTTCAAGAGTTTTACCTGCTCGACAGGCTAGTTCTTAGCCCTACAGAGCTAAAATGTGTCAATATACCTCACCTTTTGAGGATAATACCAAATTTCTAACTATTGCTCCATCAAATAGTGGTGTTGCAGGCAACAGTGGTTTTGTCAATATAAACTTCAAAGAGGCTATTGATTACTTCGGTTTTTATGCAGGCTCATTGGATGATTACAACTTTATTGACATTTACAGCGGTAATCAGTTGTTAAAGACTTTTAGTGGCTCAGATGTGCCAACTGCTATAGCTGATGGTAGCTGGACTAGCACTCAAGCTAATATGTATATCAATCTTGTAGGTGAAACAGGCGAAAAATTTGACCGAGTTGTGATGCGCTCAAATGGTGTTGCCTTTGAAACAGATAACCATGCCTACAGACAAGCTAGTGTTCCAGAACCCAGTTCGATGTTGGGCTTATTGGCAGTAGGTGGTGTGGCTACAGGTTCAATGCTCAAGCGCAAACGGGAACAGGAAGCCACAATCAAAGCTTAAATCAGTACAGCAGCTGAACTATTCAGGTTTACCCCGTAGGAGCTTAAATAATATATTTAAAGCATCAGTCTTAAGAATCAATTTATCGCCAACAGTGGGGCTTATAGTGCTAATCTGAGAAGTGACATTTCTTAATTATTTTGCGCCCTCGTCCCGCGCTATGCACTTCGTGGATAATGTCGGATATAGGCTAGAGCGCAACGAGTGCCACTCCCAAATAATGCTTGATTTCTCAAGTGAATGGGTGGAGTGGGTTAGAAGTCCCTAACTTCAACAAGCAGATGCAATTGGCGGTAGTATTGCAACAGGTTGAGGACCCACCCGATTGGCCAAAAACTGTCATGTATGGTTACGTCCAGCCCTGTAAAAACGCAAAAGTATCGGGAAATTGGATTTCTGAATGCAAAAACAAGGAATCGAAAACAATCGATCTGCCCTTCACAAATGCCAAGAAATCCTCCAAAACAACTATCTGTCTGCCAAAAAGGCTGCCGGGGAGTTAGTACCAAGATTTTCTTGAGTAAAAGCTCCTTTCCTCCATGTCAAACCATTGTCGTACTCAGTACAAACTCTCTTTTTGGGAGTCTCTAACTTGGTTATGACGGATAAAACCGGAAGCCCCATCTGCAGTCTTAGACTCTAACTTGGGACTTCACACTTGTGTCTTTTACGACCCTATCTGAAATATAGCTTCAATCAATAGGCTCCGCATGGTCACCACCGCAGAAAAAACAAACGTCGGCTACATTACCCAAATCATTGGTCCGGTTGTAGATGTTAAGTTTCCTAACGGGAAACTTCCAAAAATCTACAACGCCTTGAACGTCAAAGGCACAAACGAAGCCGGACAGGAAATGTCCGTTACCTGTGAAGTGCAGCAACTGCTGGGCGACAACCAGGTACGGGCTATTTCGATGAGTGCCACCGAAGGTTTAGTCCGTGGAATGGAAGCTTTTGATACTGGCTCTCCCATCTGCGTACCCGTAGGTAAGGCAACTTTAGGTCGAATTTTCAACGTCCTGGGCGAACCAGTAGACGAGAGAGGACCTGTAAACAATCAGGAAACCTTACCCATCCACCGTGCGGCACCGAAACTAACTGACCTGGAAACCAAACCTTCTGTGTTTGAGACTGGGATTAAAGTCGTTGACCTGCTAACTCCCTATCGACGTGGTGGCAAAATTGGTCTGTTTGGCGGTGCAGGCGTCGGCAAGACTGTAATTATGATGGAGTTGATTAACAACATCGCGACCCAACACGGTGGTGTGTCCGTTTTTGCTGGAGTGGGTGAGCGCACCCGTGAAGGTAATGACCTCTACAATGAAATGATTGAATCTGGGGTTATCAATAATGAAAACCTCAATGAATCTAAGATTGCCCTTGTATATGGTCAGATGAACGAGCCACCCGGAGCAAGAATGCGGGTTGGTTTGTCTGGTTTGACAATGGCTGAATACTTCCGGGATGTAAACAAGCAGGACGTACTGCTGTTTGTTGACAACATTTTTAGATTTATACAAGCTGGTTCTGAAGTGTCAGCGCTACTAGGTCGGATGCCTTCAGCAGTAGGATATCAGCCCACACTTGGTACTGACGTAGGTGAACTCCAAGAGCGCATCACCTCTACTAACGAAGGTTCAATTACATCCATTCAGGCTGTATACGTACCTGCGGATGACTTTACCGACCCCGCACCTGCAACCACCTTCGCTCACTTGGATGGTACAACAGTACTGTCTCGTGGTTTGGCATCTAAGGGTATTTACCCAGCTGTAGACCCACTAAGTTCTACTTCAACGATGTTGCAACCCAACATTGTTGGTAATGACCACTATGACACTGCTCGTTTTGTACAATCAACGCTGCAACGTTACAAAGAACTGCAAGACATTATTGCCATTTTGGGCTTAGATGAATTGTCAGAAGAAGATCGGTTAATTGTGGCACGAGCGCGGAAGGTTGAGCGTTTCTTGTCCCAGCCGTTCTTTGTGGCAGAAGTGTTCACCGGCTCTCCTGGTAAATATGTGAAGCTGGAAGACACGATCAAAGGCTTCAAGATGATTTTGTCCGGTGAGTTGGACGAACTGCCAGAGCAGGCTTTCTATTTGGTAGGCGATATTAACGAAGCGATCGCCAAAGCCGAAAAGATGAAAGGCTAATAATTTAGTCCTGATACCAATTTTCTGTGAAGCTGCATATAATTTTTACCCCTCCAAACCTCCCCTAAGCATACGGGGAGGTGCCGCAGGCGGTGGGGTTTTTGTATGCATCTTCATATAAAAATGGTATGAGTACTGAGCTTTCCCCCCTGCCCCCAATTTAAAGGGGAAAAGAAAATTCAAAGTCTCCCAAAATTGGGCAGCCACTGCGTTGGGCGGCTCTGCCGACTTGTAGTATGTGGCGTGGATTTAGGGGGCTGGTATTTCCCCCTGCCCCCAATTCAAAGGGGAGAAGAAAATTCAAGGACAAATGACAAATGACATTAACTGTTCGTGTAATTTCCCCAGATAAAACTGTGTGGGATGCTAAAGCCGAAGAAGTAATTCTGCCTAGCACCACAGGTCAACTTGGCATCCTCAGCGGACACGCGCCAATGTTAAGCGCTTTGGATACTGGTGTCATGCGAGTCCGTGGTGACAAAAATCAGGATTGGGTAGCGATCGCCCTCATGGGTGGGTTTGCCGAAGTTGAAGAAGATGAAGTCATAATTCTGGTTAACGGCGCTGAACGTGGCGACAAAATTAACCTTGAAGAAGCCCGGACTGCTTACAATGAAGCAGAAAAGCGTTTGGGTCAAGTTCCTGCTGGAGAGCGCCAAGCTCAAATTCAGGCTAGTGTTGCCTACAAACGTGCCCGCGCCCGTTTTCAAGCTGCTGGCGGCATGGTTTAAACTAAGTTGAATGAAGGAAGAAGGAAGAAGGTTTCGACCTGTGGATTGGAACCCCAACTAAAAAGGGGCGACCTGTAGAGTTCGGGGTATTAAGCCCCTATGACAGAAGGGATGGCAAAGGTATTCATTATTACTTCCAAAACTTCTATTTCCTTCTGCCTTCCTCCGATAATTCTTTTTGCCGCACAACAAAATAGGGTGGGGAATACCCAGCCTATTTTTTTTAACTATCATCCTGATTTTTCGTAGTAGGGGTAATACTGGTAAGGAAACAAGCCATATCTAGGCTCTGTATGCTTCCGTAGGTATTACCCCTACTTAAGTCATTTTTTGCGTAAATTCTAATTAGTTGATAATTTCATATCGTGGTAAATCAGAAGTCTAAAGAGTAATCTTTAGAATCCCTCACCATATTTTATACTCAAAATTGGTGCTGGGTTGGTTGAAATACTTTAACAAAAAATAAACACTCCACTCAAATGTCTTGGGGAGAAGATAAAGTGAAAACTAAGTGCCGTTTCACAGAAGTATCTCCCTGGACTTAGAAGAAAGATAACAGGATTGTATAATTAGCGCGTCTCCTCCAAAGAAAAAGACAACGATTAAGATCGGTGCTTTCTGTTTCCTTTACCTTGACAAGGGGCATATGTGGCAAAAACAAAATAAAGATAATTCGATAGTCAGTCTGGCATTACTGCTGGCATTAGCTAGTACTCCAATGGCCGCAACTCTCGTTGTGTCAGACTTGGCACTGGCAGAATCTCCGACAAATGAGCCTTCTTTCCCCCTTCCGCAAACAGTTCCAAATGGTACTACTGTACGGATTGATGGTTCGAGTAGCATGGCTACAATTAACCAATCCCTGAAGCAACGTTTTGAGAAACAGTTCTCTGGTACTAACGTTGAAATTGCGGCTAATGGTACAGATACGGCTTTAAAAGCTCTGCAAGAAGGAAAAATTGATTTAGCGGCAATTGGTCGTGGTTTAACACCAGAAGAAAAAAAACAAGGTTTAGAGCAAACCCGCATCCAGCGAGAAAAGATTGCACTCGTGGTGAGTGCGGATAATTCTTTCAAGGGAAGTTTAACCAGCAAGCAATTTGCGCGGATTTTTCGGGGAGAAGTTACAGATTGGTCGCAAGTCGGCGGATCTAAAGGGAAGATTCGAGTCATCGATCGCCCTGAAATTAGCGATACCCGCAATTCTTTTCGCAATTACCCAGTTTTCAAAGGTGTTAAGTTTGCCACAGGTTCTACTGCGACCCAATTAGCTGAAGATAGCACCCCCGAACTAGTTAAGCAGTTAGGTAAGGACGGTATTGGCTATGTCATCGCCAATCAAGTGTCGAAAGTCCCTGGCATCCGAGTTCTGAAGATGCACGAAACTTTACCTACCGACGCAAGATATCCCTTTTCACAGCCTTTGGTTTATGTTTACAAAAAAAATCCCACTCCTGGAGTGGTTAATTTTCTTGGCTTTGCGACTGCAACACCAGGACAACAGGCTGTAGAAGAGGGTAGGGTCGCTGAAGCTACCGCAATCGCTGAAGGTAAATCAGCAATTGTCCTCAATGCGAATACCTCTAATGCTACTGTTGCTACACCTAACGCCACAGCATCACCAAATGTTAACGCTACACCTAACGCCACAGCATCACCAAATGTTAACGCTGCGACTAACGTTAACGCGGCACCAGATGTTAACGCAGCTAATAATCAAGCGTTAGTAGCTCCTGTAGATGGAGTTACCGCCAGTGAGAAAGCGGAAGGAGGAATATTACCTTGGTGGTGGTTATTGCCCCTATCAGTCCTGGGTGCATTGGGATTGTGGTGGGTATTAGGAAAACGGCGAGCATCGTCACAGCAAGAAGTACTGGAAACTCCCAACCTACCCTTGCCAGCACAAACCGCCAGCCAGACAACAACATCCAATTTGGTGCAAGGTGCTAGTAACAATGCATCACAAACGCCTGATAACACAACCTCAACTGTATCCAATGTCGGCGGTGCAGCATTAGCCGCCGGAACAGGAGCAGCAATGTGGTCTAGATTTGCGCCTAAAGACACAGACAAAGAAACTCGTGAGACAGTAGAGAGTGGTATAAATACGGAGATAGATACCGCAAATTCTTATGAAGAAGGATTTGATTTAGAAGCACCAGTAGCTGTTGTAAATAATTCTTACCCCCAATTGCCAGATATTTCTCAAGTCTCATCCTCCGTGGAAATGCCGCTTGGTGAGCTAACATCTGACACAACATCAGAACTAGATCGCCAGAGAGAATCTAACTTCCCAGATAACGCAAATATCGCTGGTGCGGCTTTGGCTGGTGGTGCAGGTGCAGCACTGTGGTCTAGATTTGGTAAAAGTGAAGATTCCCAACCCACTGACCAGACACCCGAAGTTAGCGATAGCGCAAGCGCCGCTAAGGGCGATCGCACTTCCATTGAACCATTAGATTCTGATGTGCCGTCAGTTTCATCTGAACAAATATCTAACCAGTTGCCTGTTGTCGAAGAGCCTGTTGATACAGAATCACAAACTGGTTCTAACTGGTTAAACAACATCAGAAATAGTGGTGGTGCAGGTGCAGCACTGTGGTCTAGATTTGGTAAAAGTGAAGATTCACAACCCACTGACCAGACACCTGAAGTTAGCGATAGCGCAAGCGCCGCTAAGGGCGATCGCACTTCCATTGAACCATTAGATTCTGATGTCCCATCAGTTTCATCTGAACAAATATCTAACCAGTTACCTGTTGTCGAAGAGCCTATAGAAACAGAACTACTTGCTAACACTGGCGATCGGACTTCTTCTAATGATTTAGATACCGAACCCGAAGAAGAAATACCCGAAGTTAGCGATAGCGCAAGCGCCGCCCTTGGCGATAGCTCTTCCATTGAACCATTAGATTCTGATGTGCCGTCAGTTTCATCTGAACAAATATCTAACCAGTTGCCAGTTGTCGAAGAGCCTGTTGATACAGAATCACAAACTGGTTCTAACTGGTTAAACAACATCAGAAATAGTGGTGGTGCGGCTTTGGCTGGTGGTGCAGGTGCAGCGCTGTGGTCTAGATTTGGTAGAAGTGAAGATTCACAACCCACTGACCAGACACCTGAAGTTAGCGATAGCGCAAGCGCCGCTAAGGGCGATCGCACTTCCATTGAACCATTAGATTCTGATGTCCCATCAGTTTCATCTGAACAAATATCTAACCAGTTACCTGTTGTCGAAGAGCCTGTTGATACAGAATCACTTACCAACACTGGTGAGCAGACTTCTTCTAATGATTTAGATACCGAACCCGAAGAAGAAATACCCGAAGTTAGCGATAGCGCAAGCACCGCTAAGGGCGATCGCACTTCCATTGAACCATTAGATTCTGATGTGCCGTCAGTTTCATCTGAACAAATATCTAACCAGTTGCCAGTTGTCGAAGAGCCTGTTGATACAACACAAACAGAATCACAAGCTGGTTACAACTGGTTGGATAACATCACAAATACTGGTGTAGATGCAGGTGGTGGTGCCGCATTGTGGTCTAGATTTGGTAATTCAGATTCTGGGTCTACTGACGAGACACCCGAATTTAGCGATAGCGCAAGCGCCACCAAGGGCGAACGCACTTCCATTCAACCACTAGATTTTGTTGAAACGTCTGATATCACATCAGGTGTTGAACAGGCATTTATTGAAGAGTCTCTAGAAGTAGAATCAGAAGCTGGTTACAACTGGTTAGAAAATATCACCAACACGGGTGATAACACTTATTCTCATGATTTAGATACCGAACCCGAAGAAGAAATACCCGAATTTAGCGATAGCGCAAGCGCCGCTAAGGGCGATCGCACTTCCATTCAACCATTAGATTCTGATATCCCGTCAGTTTCATCTGAACAAATATCTAACGAACTGCCAGTTGTCGAATCTGTAGAAACAGAATCAGAAGCTGGTTCTAACTGGTTAGACAATATCACTAATACTGGTGATGCCGCTGTAGCTGGTGGTGCAGCTTTGGCTGGTGGTGCCGCACTGTGGTCTAGATTTGGTAATTCAGATTCCCAAGCTACTGATAACACACCCGAAGTTTGGGATAGCGCAAGCGCCGCCAAAGGCGATAGCTCTTCCATTCAAGCACCTGAATTGACAGCGAAATCTCCAGAACTATCATCAACAGATGAAGTTTCTATTGATACAACATCTGGATTGGATACGGTGGCGGATGCGGCAGAACCCGAGGCAACATCTGCAACAGTCCCGATGGCAGTAAATCCAGCAGTACCTGACCCCTGGTTTTCCGAAGTATCCACACCTGAGGCATCCACATTAGCTAATGGTGCAGCGGCTGTAGGAGCAGGGATTGTGGGATGGAATAGTATTTATGGTATTGATGAGGAACCTGAATCTACGCTCATTAATCGTCCTGGAACTGATGAAGAGCCAGAAATAAATGATGAGATTGTTGAGAGCAGCATTGTCCTGACAACTCGGACTCCCAAGTGGGCTTATGTTTATTGGAATACTCCCGAGGCTAAAAAAGAAGCACTGCGACAAGAAGGTGGCTCTCAATTGCTAGTGCGGCTTTATGATGTCACTGATGTTGACTTAAGTTATCAGACTCCAGAGCCTGTACAGCAGTATGAATGTGAAGAGACAGCACACGATCGCTTTGTAGCCATTCCAACGAGCGATCGCAACTACATGATTGAAATTGGTTATCTCACTGATGATAATCGCTGGTTAAAACTTGCGCGATCGCATACTGTTCGCATCTTCAGCCGTCCAGCACAAGACTTCTGGTTTGAAGCGGATGCTGAGTTGATTATCCACGGAGCAACCCAACCCGGAGCAACCGTAACCCTTGGCGGACATGCGATCAAAACCAAACCAGATGGTACATTCCACCTGCGTATCCCCTTCTGTGATGCCTTAATTGATTATGTCATGCAGGCAAGTACTACCGATGGGGAACACACCAAAACCATCCACAAAAAGTTTATTCAGGACTCTCCTGAAAGTTAGGAGTTAGGAGTTAGGAGTTAGGAGTTGGGAGTTAGGAGTTAGGAGTTAGGAGTTAGGAGTTAGGAGTTAGGAGTTAGGAGTTAGGAGTTAGGAGTTGGGAGTTAGGAGTTAGGAGTTAGGAGTTGGGAGTTAGGAGTTAGGAGTTAGGAGTTAGGAGTTAGGAGTTAGGAGTTAGGAGTTGGGAGTTAGGAGTTAGGAGTTAGGAGTTGGGAGTTAGGAGTTAGGAGTTGGGAGTTAGGAGTTGGGAGTGTAGAGAAAAAAATTTCTTTGTCTCTTATTGAGTTGGGAGTTTTTGTCTTAAGAGTTAGCTAATTTCTTTAATTCATCACTCCTAACTCATAACTCCTAACTTTGTTCTTTTTGCGTTACTTCAAGATAAATATGCTCTAAACCCACTGGTTGACGAGAAATTGAATCAAGAGGAATTCCGTCAAAGCGAGATATGATTTCCGTTAGTTCTAGATGCTCTGGCAACCAAAATGCTAGAGCATTTCCATATCTGCGAGGAGTAAAACCGTTAGCTCTGGCTACTGCGATCGCTTGTTCTTCTGCCGCTGTCTCCACTACCAAAATATATGAGGCAACAATGCATTTACGTAACTCTTCTAAACTACCTTGAGCCACAATTCGACCATTTTTCAAAATTCCAATTTTGTTACAAAGACGCTCCGCTTCATCTAATAAATGAGTCGTCAATAAAACTGTAATTTTCTGATTTTTTAATTGTCTAATCAATTCCCAAATTTCATATCGTGCCTCAATATCTAACCCAGTAGTCGGTTCATCAAGAATCACTAATTGCGGCTGATGTACCAAAGCTACTGCAATATTTAACCGTCGCTGCATTCCGGCACTGAGGGTTTCTACAGGACTTTTTGCCCTATCTAATAACTTAACTGCTTCTAGAGAATTTTTTACCTGCCGTTGTCGGGTTTTCCGGTCTAAGCCATAAATAGTCGCAAAAAAATTGAGATTTTCTTCGCAAGACAAAGTTTTATAGAGTAAGTTTTCTTGAGGTGCGATACCAATATTTTTTTTTGTCGCTTCTGAAACAGGCTGATTATTTATTAAAATTTTTCCGCTATCAGCTTTAAGGAAATTACAAATAATATTAATTGTTGTCGTTTTTCCGGCTCCATTTGCACCTAATAAACCATAAATTTCTCCCGATGTAATATTTAGTGTTAAATTTTGCAGAACTTGCCTTTTACCGTAATATTTATTGATTTTCTCTATTTGCAGCATCAATTTTACTCTGCGTGAGCTTATAATCTCCTCTCTACCATCAACATTCGCTGATAAGATAACCATCCACCAACAACCATTATCGCAGCAAACCCTGTTAAAAACCAAAAATGCGATGTAATATCTTCTAACTCATTACCTTGGCTAGAAACAGCTACAAGCGCTTTTATCGCGTGATAAATTGGGTTATAGTTGGCGAGATTAATTAGAGTTTTCGGAAATAAAGAAGCTGGGATAAATGCCCCACCCAAAATTAATAAAGGCACGCCAAAAGCTGCAACTAGGGAATTAACATCTTCAGTACGCCGTGCTAATTGTGTACCTAAAATAAATCCTAAACCAACATAAGAAATAATACTTATTAAAATAATTGTTAGTCCTAAAAAAATAGAACCATTGAATGTAGCTCCCCAAAAGGCGGCAATGGTATAAACGAGCAATGTTTGCCCAATGCCAATGCAGCTATGAGCGAGAAATATTCCTAAAAAATAAGATGTGCCACTTAAGGGAGAAATAAATAGGCGTTTGAGAGTTTGTTGTTCTCTTTCTGAGACTACAGTTGCAACACTACCACCCAAACAGCTAAAAAATAATGCAGCACCTACTAATGTGGCAGGTGCTGCATAATTAAAAGCCGCATCCATTGATATTTTTGCTCTCTCTGCAATAATTAATCCGTTGAGGATTAACACTGAAATTGGAAAGATACTCCAAAAAATTAAGCTGCGTCTTCTACGTAATAGCTCAATTAAAATACGCTGTGCCACTGCTATCGTTTCCCGACAATATTTCATAATCTATTAGGAGTTGCCAACAACAACAAACTATCCGTTACATCTGCTATTTATCCGTTACATCTGGCTTAAGTCCATCTAACAAAATATCAACCATTTCATTCACGATCGCTTCAACCTCTCCCGGTGATGTACCCGGCAAATTGGCGACGTAGGGAATACTCTCCATCACAGATAAAAAGAATCCGGCTAGTACTTTAGGGCGAGCCTCACGAATTTCCTTGCGCTCTCGTGCATGGGCAAAGATTTCTCCTAATGGTTCAAAGATAGATTGGGCGTAGCAAATCGACAGCTTTTGGGTATTTTCTTTACCCAACAAGGGCATATCTGTGTGTGCCATGCTCAAAAAATAGACGGGAGGCACAGAGAGAAACCATCCCGCAGCAGCATGAAGTTGCGATCGCAGATTATCTTCGGCATTGTTAATCGCAATAAGCAAACCCGTTCGATGACGCTCAAATACACGCTCAGTCACTGCGACAAAAAGTTCTTCCTTGCTCTGGAAGTGATAATATAACGACGCCTGACGAATTCCCACATCAACAGCAATATCCCTCATAGTCACAGCATTGTAGCCGTGGGTACGGAATAGCCGTTCAGCCTCATCAAGAACCCGCATTCGCCCGCTTGAGGAGATTTGTTTTCGAGAGTGGGAATCGTCTGCCAACCTAAACCTACCTAACGCTTAGTAGTCAATTATTAAATAGTATAATATAATAAAATTGATAATTCATTCACATTATCCTAATTCTGCGGGGGATAAATATTTTTGATTGAGCAAAAAATCCAATATTTCTTATAGCTTTTTACCTAACGGTTGACAGGTAGGTAAATTTTACTATTAGGATTTACGTAACTAACACATTAATAACCTTCAAGTGTGTGACGCAAAGGATAAATACTGCAAAGGTTTATTAAGGTCTGTAGCGTCTCTTCCCTTCGATGATTTGTGACTATATCGTAAGTCCTGAGTATGTAATATTTACTTAGTAAATCTCGGAACTGAAGTAAAAAAAATACGTCGTAAGTTAATAAAAGTTAATGTTTACTTAACTCTTGTCTTTGTCCGATATTCTGAAAGCATTTTTTTGGATTTAACCTTGGAGAATTTTAAATGAAGCAGCTTGGAGTCGGTGTTTTATCTCTTTTAGCGATTGGGAGTCTGGTGTTCTCATCCAGCGTGGAAGCGATTACAAGCGGCAACCTGACCGTAACTATTGATGGACTGAAAAACCAGAAGGGACAGGTTTGTCTCAGTGTTTTTTCAAGCAGTCAAGGTTTTCCAAATAAAAACGATCGCGCTTTAGCGATACAGTGCGTTAAGCTTGCAGGAACTGCACCCACAGCTACCTTTGGGAATTTGAAAGCAGGAAACTACGCTGTAGCAGTGATTCACGATGCCAACAGTGACAATAAACTTAATAGCAATGCCTTCGGTATTCCTACTGAGGGATTTGGGTTTTCTAGAAATCCCAAAATCCTTACAGGTCCACCTAAATTTGGTGAGTCATCAGTGCTGGTAGTAGGAGCCAGCACTGACGTTCAAATTCAGATGCAGTACTTGTTCGGTGCGAATTAGTATATGTGCTTCAAAGTAATACTATTTTGTGAATCATCAAAACTCAAAAATTTCAACGCTTACTCGGTAGTTTCTAGTTCCGTTAAATCTAGAAGCCTCAAAGAAGAGTGAACTCAAAACCGTAGAAGGTAGTTTTGTCAAGGTTCAAAGTATAAAATGTTTGAGTCCGGGTGAATAATGCCAGAGTCATCACCGCAGATGTCAAAAAGGCAATGATGTAATTTACGTAAATGACAAATTGATTATCCGACCCGGAATTTAATACTAGAGTAGAGAGGTTACATATAACGTCTCTACTAAGGTATTCATAAACCATTCAGAATTGCTGTATTGGGTGTTTTTTGGCTGAATTTAAGCATACAATGTTTATCTGTGTTGATTTTGAGCTTTAAATTCAGAATTTTCCGGCTTGAGTTGACAAATTTCATGATTCTGCAAAAATAAATCCGTTTGGGGTTAACACTAAATAGTTACTTTTCGCATAGTCAAATATAGTCAAATATCAACTATCTACTCAGTTTGAGTTAATATTTACACAGAACATGTCAATGCCACTTCATAAAAATAATTGTAAACATTTCCAAATCGGAGTTTTTGAGTACGTTTGGCTATAAAAGAATATAGAATGATTAAAGTTTTACAATACTCAAAAATCAGATTAAGTATCCTATATAACAATTAAATAGTGAACCTTAAGACTTTATCGTGATAAGTTAATTCTGTAAAAAATGAGTCAAGTATTCAATTCACCAGAATCATCTACCGTTTCCCGTCGTACCTTGCTGAAGTTGTTTGGTGTGGGTACAGTTGTTGGAGTAACCGGATTTTCTCGGTTTAATAAGCCAAAACCAACAGTTTTTCAAAAAGATACCCTTACTTTGCCAACGTACTTAAATCAAGATAAAAGTGTCGTGGTAGTTGGTGCTGGTTTGGCTGGTTTAGCTTGTGCTTATGAACTCAGTCAGCGGGGATTCGCAGTGACACTTTTGGAAAAGTCACCCCAACTTGGAGGGAAAATTGCAAGTTGGCAAATTAATGCCGCTGGTGAAAGCTTTAGAATGGAACATGGTTTTCATGGCTTTTTTCCCCAATACTACAATCTGAATAGCTTAGTTTCTGAAATTGGGATTAGAGATAATTTTCAATCATTAAATTTTTACTCTCTGGTTTACCGAGATGAAAAATACAAACCAGAGGTATTTCGTCCCAGTAGTTCAGCTTTCCCGTGGAATATTATAGATTTAGCGATCGCTTCTCCTAACCGTCTCCGATGGGGGATAAATCTCACAAAATTCAAACATTTGCAAGTCTTTCAGGCAATTAGTGGTTTTGAGAGAGAAAAAAATTATCAACGGTTTGATAATATCTCAGTTGCAGATTGGGTAAAAACTGAATTTCCTCAAGGTTTATACGATTTATATTTTCTGCCTTTTGCCAAATCTAGCTTGAATGCACCAGATGTAATGAGTGTGGGAGAACTGATGCAGTTTTTTCACTTTTATTTTTTTGGCAACCCAGAAGGACTCGCTTTTAATGGCACTAAAGATGATATGGGTACCAGTTTAGTGCAACCGATTGCAAATGCGATTAAGAGTAATGGTGGCAAAATTATCACTGGGGTAACAGTTAGTGATATTCAGGTTGGAGAAGATAATATTGATTCTCTAAGTTATCAAGTTGGTAGTAATATCAATAATGTCCCTTTTTGGGTAAGACGGAACTCAGTTGTTGCTGATGAAAAGATAGAATATTTTGGGGCCGCAGATGAAGTATTTGCTGTCACAGATAATAATCAAGAAGCAATTTCTCTGGCTTGCACCCATCAAGGTTGTACGGTGAAAATGGCAGAAGATGGTAAGTTTCATTGCCCTTGCCACGGTGCAATGTTTGCGGTTGATGGTAAAGTATTGCAAGGTCCCGCACAACGAGACTTATCCCGGTTCCGAATCGTGCAACGTGGACGAGATGAACTGCAACTATTAGCTGTAAATAATCGGCAGCGATCAAAAGAGACAATTAAAGCCGATTATTACATTTTTGCGACCGATGTCCCTGGTGTACAGCAATTATTTAAACGGATGAGTGGTAATGTAAATCAAGAAGTGTCAAAGCAAGTAGAAACACTGAGTATTGCTGACCCCTTTGCTGTTTGTCGCTTCTGGTTTGACCGAGATTTTGCATGGGAACAAAGCAATTTTACTTCATTATCTGGCTATAAACTAACTGATAGCATTACACTTTATCACCGCATTCAATCTCAGTTTATTGAATGGGCAAATCGGACTGGTGGAAGTGTAGTTGAGTTGCACGCTTACTGTTACAAAGAAAAACAATTTCCTACCCAGTTCGCTTTGTTAGCGACATTTGAGGCAGAACTTTATGAAATTGTACCAGAATTAAAACAAGCAAAAATCCTGCATCGGGAATTGGTGAATCAAAAGAACTTTTCTGGATATCCACCCAATAGTTATGCACAACGTCCGGAAAGCAGCACGAGTATTGCTAACTTAATGTTTGCCGGAGATTGGGTAAAAATGCCATTCCCTTGTGGGTTAATGGAAAGAGCGGTTAGCAGTGGTTTCTTAGCTGCTAATGAGATTTTATACCGTGAGGGTTTGCATAGGCGATCGCTTTTAACAGTTAATCCAGAAGGGATGTTACAAATATAATTATTTAATAGGTAGGTAGTGGGGAAAAAAGATTTCCATTACTTTGTTGCGTACGAGTGGATTCTACCTTTGGGATGAAGCGTTGCTTTGGAGATAACTGCTTATGTTGATATTACAGCACTTTGCAAGTAAATGAAGTACACCCCCTCCCCTTGGCAAGGGGAGGGTTGGGGAGGGGTATTTCTGTACCTCACAAAGTTGAAATTTGCTGTAGCAACAATATTCTAGGTGAAAAACTATGAATCGGGCACTGACATCGATTTTAATATTTGCTTTCTTACTCTCGTTTATTTTATCTCCCTTCGCTGCCCTTACTGGTTTAATGCTTGTGCTATTATTGTCAGCGTTTTTCTTTACTTTAGGGGATGTGTTCCGGGTAATTATTGGCGGTAGTGATGCTGATTCTAAGGAGGTGCCAAAAAATAAATTATCCAAGTTGTAGCAGTTTGTCAAGAGCCGATCGCCAAAATTTAACCCTCTCCTGTTATTGTGGAGAGGGCGTGAACGCAAGACTAGTACTCGACCAACCCAAAAATAACGGGTGAAGGCAGGCAGGGGGAGCAGGGGGAAAAAAACTTGATTTTCTTACCATAAACCCCGCAAAGTTTCTGTGGTGGACTACTAGATTACTTGGTATGACATTTGGGTCACTCGAATGCGTTGCTATTCTTGGGGCACGAATGCTATTAAGCTGTTCCACATTAAAATTGCATATTCCGACGAGATGGAGAGAGCTTCTCCCCACAAGAGTTACACGAATTTTAAATATGCAAACTAGATTTGGTGAGTGCTTAGAACCTAGATGGTAAAAAGCATCGAATCGTTGCAATAGCCCCATTTTGTTGCTTTAAAAAGCGCCAAGTAATGTACCTGTAGTAAATAGCAACAGTATCCCCGCTAGAATCAAAATAATCCGAAAGTAGGGAGCATGGTTAATTTGGTCTAGATATCGATTTTTCTTTCGGTCTTGTTCGGTTAAGGGTTTAAAGTTTGTTTCTCGCATGATGTTTTGTCTCCATTGCTATCTGCTTATGAAATGGATTAAAATTTATCTGCTTATGCTTTAAATTAAACTATAATCCAGACAAGAGTTTCGAGTTAATTATAAAAACACCTGAAAAAATTCAACTATCTTAATTAATCTCAAAAAAACTTGAATCTTTGATACTAATTGATACTATTCAAGGAAAGTTTGCAAACTCCAAAATTTTCTTACACAAGCGAGTGTGATGCCTTTCTTGATAGGACATTCCCAGGGAAAGCCTGGGAACTAGTCAGGGTAAAATTTTTGTTGCTGATTCAAATAATGTTGAGCTATTTTGCTTTTTTTGGGCGATCGCCAGGAGGATGAGGTGGAATGCCTAGTGCATCTGTCAACTGTTGTTCTGTTATACCCAACTTAGCCGCAGCCGCTTTAAAATCAGGTCTCGGAGGACGCTGATTGCCATTTTCCCCAGCAGCGGGAGGATTGGCAGGCACTCCCAACGCATCTGTCAACTGTTGTTCTGTTATACCCAACTTAGCTGCAGCCGCATTAAAATCAGGTCGGGGATGACGGTGATTGCCATTTTTCCCAGGAAAGCCTCCGCCAAACGGGTGGTTTGCAGGCACTCCTAACGCATCCTTCAACTGTGCTTCGGTGACTCCCAGTTTGACCGCAGCGGCATTAAAATCAGGTCGGGGAGGACGCTGATTTCGATTATCCCCAGCAGACGGACTTGGAGGATTGGCAAGCACTCCCAAGGCATCCTTTAACTTTGCTTCGGTGACTCCCAGTTTCAAAGCAGCCGCTGCAAAATCAATCCGGGGTGGTCTGTGCTGTCCGTCGGGTTCTTGGTTGGGCGGTTCTTTTGCCTGTGCGATTTGATAAGAACTAGCTCCGGCATTTGCCCGATTGAGTGAAATAAACCCAAATGTGCCAACCAGAACGGGAATCGCTGTTAAGAATAGTAACCGTGCTTGACGAAGATTTTTCATCTGTCTTTAGATATATTATCTACATTTCTGATTTAACTCACCCAAAATTACAGTTCCCCCTCTTTCTAAATTACAATTTTGTAATTTCAGGATGGACAAACACCAAACCGGGAAGCATTTCTAGAGGTGATGCGGCAATTTGGTTTTGCAACGCACCGTTTCCCCAACCTACAAAGCTTTTTTCTCACGACTTACGCAAAAACTCTCTTAAACTCTTATTCCTTTGCGTACTTTGCGTCTTTGTGGTTGGATAAAAAAAGGTTTCGGGCAATTTCTGCGTAAGTCCTATTTCTCACCAGAATAATAAAATAGAGCTAATAACTGCGTTCTCAGCCTATTAAGTATCTACCACATAGTAAGGTTTTTTTAATACACCACAATATCTGTATGCGGTTTCCACAGTGCCCAATGTATTTTTTATGAATGCTTGTGAACGTTCTGTTTGTTGAAGATGAAGCGAAAATTGCTAACTTCGTCCGGGCTGGGCTGAAGGAGCAGGGATTTGTCGTGGACTACTGCGACAACGGTGATGAAGGCTATCTGCGAGCATTAGACAACGAATATGACGCGATCGTGCTTGACATTATGGTGCCGGGAAAAGATGGATTATCAATTCTCAAAGAACTCCGACGCTTGGGTCGCAATGCCCCCGTGATTTTGTTGACGGCTCGGAACGAACTAGACGATCGCCTGTCTGGATTGAATTTGGGAGCAGATGATTATATCGCCAAACCGTTTTTTGTGGAAGAGTTAGCCGCTCGAATTCATGCCGTTATCCGTCGGACTGAACTCACCCCACGGATAAATCCGGGGGGTTCCAACTCACTGCGTGAGTTTCGTTTACCCTTTCAGGTTCCGACTCCTCACGGGCTATTGGATTACTGGACATCTGCTCTGTCCCACAACCAA
>JAESGD010000124.1_pt1 | contig 36355 bp, 49 predicted proteins | sample 9269581 | NCBI WGS metagenome assembly JAESGD01 (sample SAMN14515903, study PRJNA621661) | algae metagenome | isolation source: Cyanomargarita calcarea GSE-NOS-MK-12-04C and co-occurring heterotrophs from... | place: USA: Grand Staircase Escalante National Monument, Utah | collected 2007-12-30 | reverse complement strand
TGCGGCGCCAGTCCTTGATGCGGCCGAAGGCGATCTCGATGCGGTGGCGCTGACGGTACAGCGCCTTGTCGTAGGGTATCGGCTGCTTTCGGTTCTTCTTGGGCGGGATGCAGGCGACGATGCCGCGTTCGGCGAGAGCCGCGCGGAATGGGTTGCTGTCGTAGCCGCGGTCGCCGATCAACTCGCGCGCGGGTGGCAGGAACGGTGCGAGGATGTTGGCGCCCTTCTGGTCGTTCATCTGCCCTGCTGAGAGCATCATGACGACGGGGCGGCCTTGGCTGTCGCAGACGGCGTGGAGCTTGGAGTTCAGCCCGCCCTTGGTTCTGCCGATGCAGCGATCAAGCGCCCCCTTTTGAGAAGGCTGGCCGCGGTGCGGTGCGCCTTCAAGTGGGTGCTGTCGATGATCAGTCGGTCTGGCTCGCCGGCCTCGCCAGCGAGCGCGGCGAAGATGCGGCTGAACACGCCCATGCGGCTCCAGCGGACGAAGCGGTTGTAGAGGGTCTTGTGCGGGCCGTAGCCGGGCGGCGCGTCCCGCCAGCGCAGGCCGCCTTTGATGACGAAGATGATGCCGCTGAGGACGCGGCGGTCATCCACGCGCGGGATGCCGTGCGAGAGCGGGAAGTGCGGACGGATGCGCCGCATCTGCGACGCGGTGAGCAGGAACGGGACGGACATGAGAGCACCTCCGCCCCGTTCAGAATCACGCACGCCCGCGCCGACGCAAGCGGATTAACGGGTCCTGAGCCTAGCCATTTGTTGTTACGCATTTTTGTGTCGCCTTGCGACGCCGCAAGGCCTGAAGATGCTCTGGCCACCCCTCTCCTACCCACCCCTCTCCTACCCGCCCCTCTCCTACCCACCCCTCTCCTACAGCGCGTCGCCCTCCGCCTTGCGACGGAGGTCGCGGCGGCGCTCGGTGCCGCCCGGCATGCGGGGATGCAGCGCCAGCGCGGCATCGAGGCTGCGCAGCGCGCCGCGGGCGTCGCCCGCTTCCTCCTGCAATTCAGACAATTGCACCAGCGCGCCGAAATGCCGGGGTTCGAGGCGCAGCGCCTCCCGCAGATCGCGCGCCGCCGACACCCGGTCGCCGAGCGCGGCATAGGCCCGGGCGCGCAGGACCCAGCCATCGGGTGCGGCGGGTTCCAGCACCAGCGCGGCGTCGAAATCCTCCAGCGCCTCGGCCGATTCCCGCGCCTGCAGATTGCGCAGGCCACGCCGCAGCAGCAGCCCCGCGGCCGGCGAGACCGCCTGGCCCCACACCGCCCGGATGCGCTGTTCCACCAGCTGCCCGCCTTGCGTGTCGGGTGCCGTGCGCAGCGCATCGAACAACCGGTCGAGCTCTGCCCGGCGTTGCTCCGCCACGCTGCCGCGTGGCGCCGGCCCAGGCTGGGAGAAGGCGGGCTGGAACAGAAGCGGCAGGATCAGCAGGGGCAGGATCAGCAGGGGCAGGATGCGCATGGCCCAATGCTCCGGCACCAAGCACCCGGCAGGCAAGCGCTTTCGCGCGCCTACCAGGGGCGGGGCCAGCGGCGCTTCGGCGGCTTGGGGGGGCGCGGCGTGGCGGCGAGAAGGCGGGCGCCAAACCCCTCGAACAGCGCCGCGATCTGCGCGGCCTCGGCCGGCGTCGCGTCGAACAGCGGGCGGAGCGGGTCCTCCACCGGGCCCGGCGCCAGCACGCCCAGGCCATGCGCATGGGTGAAGGTGAAATGGCTGTGCCGCGCCGGCAGCTCCGCCCACAGCGTCCAGACGCCGAAATCGCCATGCGTCTCGGCGGTGTCGTGGAACAGCACGATGCCGCGCGGGCTCAGCTTCGGTGCCCAGGTCTGGTAATCGTGGCGGACGGCGTCATAGGTGTGCAGCCCGTCGATATGCAGCAGGTCGATGCCGCCATCGGGTTCCATCGCCGCCGCCGCGTCGAAGCTGCCCTGGAACAGGCGGGACGCCGCGCCGTAGCGCGGATCGTGATGGGCGCGAAGACGCTCCAGCACACTGCCATCATAGCGCCCGGCATGCGCGTCGCCGGCGAAGGTATCGACGCCGAGTGCCGTGGTCGGCAGGCCCTGGCGCTGCACTTCCTCGGCGAAGGTGCAGAAGGACACGCCGACATGAACGCCGAGTTCCACGATCCGCCGCGGCCGATGCGCGGCCACCAGCCACATCGCGAAAGGCAAATGCCCGGTCCAGGCGGAGCGATGATCCAGCAGGCTTGGCGTTTCCACCGGGAGGCGCGCGGCCAGCATGGCCGCGACGCGCGGCTCCAGCGTCACGACCGGACCCGCCGCCCGGCGGCAGGCGCCGGCACCCGCCGGGAAGTGGCGACCGCCGCCGGCTCCGGCCCGCCGGCCATCCAATCGAGCAATTCCACCGTATGCACCGTCGGCATCCGCCCCCCCGTGAGCTGCGTGAGACAGCCGATATTGCCCGCCGCGATCAGATCCGCCCCGGTGCGGTCCAGGTTGGACAGCTTGCGGTCCCGCAACTGCCCGGCGATCGCCGGCTGCATCAGGTTGTAGGTGCCGGCCGACCCGCAGCAGAGATGCCCCTGGGCGGGTTCGCGCAGGACGAAACCGGCGCGCTTCAGCAGCTCCTTCGGCGCCGCGGTGATCTTCTGCCCGTGCTGCAGGCTGCATGCGGCATGGTAGGCAACCGTCAGGCCGGGCGCTTCGCGGCTCGGCTGATAGCCGAATTTCAGCAGCGCCTCCGACACATCCATCGTCATGTCGGCGATCCGGGCGGCGCGTTCCGGCCAGCGTCCCGGCTCGGCGCGGAACATGAAGCCGTAATCCTTCACCGTCGTGCCGCAGCCGGATGCGTTGATGACCACCGCATCCAGCCCCGCCGTCTCCGCCTCCAGGCTCCAGGCCGCGATATTGGCGCGCGCGAGCCGCATCGCCGGGTCGTGGTGGCCCATATGGTGGTCGAGTGCGCCGCAGCAGCCCTGCCCGCTGGTCACCACCACCTCGATCCCCATCCGCGTCAGCAGACGGATCGTGGCCTCGTTGATCGAGGGCGCCAGCACCTGCTGCGCGCAGCCCGTCAGCAGCGCCACGCGCGCACGCCGAGGCCCGATCGCGGCATGCACGCCCGGGCGTTCCGTGTCGGAGGGGGCGGGCAGCGCGGCGGGGGCGAGTTTCAGCATGGCGCGCAGCCGCTGCGCCATCATGCCGCGCTGCGGCATCAGCCCGCCCTCCGGCAGCATGAGGCGCCCCAGCACCTGGCCGATACCGGCGCCGAGCAGCGCCAGCCGGAAGCGGCGCGGATAGGGCAACAGCGCCGAAAGGAAGCGCCGCAACAGCTTCTCGGCCAGCGGGCGGTCGTAGGTTTCCTCGATATGCCGCCGGGCGTGATCGACCAGGTGCATGTAGTGCACCCCGGAGGGGCAGGTGGTCATGCAGGAAAGACAGGACAGGCACCGGTCCACATGCTTCACGACCTCCTCCGTCGCCGGGCGGTCATTTTCCAGCATGTCCTTGATCAGGTAGATGCGCCCGCGCGGGCTATCCAGCTCATCGCCCAGCAGCAGGAAGGTCGGGCAGGTGGCGGTGCAGAAGCCGCAATGGACGCAGGTGCGCAGAATCCGGTTGCTCTCCGCCGTGTCCGGATCACGCAGCTGGTCTGCCGTAAAGCTCGTCTGCATCTGGGTCCCCCGCGCCGTCGACCATAAGGTGGCGCGGGGCTTCCCGAAAGCCAGCCGGGCCGAACCGGGCCAGGCTGGGGCTCCTATCGGCCGCAGGCGACGTCGTTCGCCGTCAGCCCCGGATTCTGCACCCCGCGGAGATCGGTGATGGCGGTGGAGCGCGCGGTCGAGACCGCTGCCGATCAGCGCCGAGCCGACCGCCTCGATCCCGCCCGAAGCCTCCGGGCAGCACCGGCTTGAAGCCGGCCGGGCCGTCGGCCTCGCCGGATGCGCAGGCCCCGGCGCTGCCATCGGCCGTCAGGCGGGGGATGACGGATGCGCGCAGTCCGCGCGGGAAAAGCTGCTCCGCCGTGATGCCGGCGGCCAGGCGCCCCGCAGCGATCCGCCTCCCGCTGCGTTTCGCCTGGCACGGTCCCTGCGACGGTAGGGGCACGAGCCACAGGAGCCGCAAAATGCAACGCAAAGCGCCGGAATCGCCCGTCAAGGCACCCGCCGACCCAGAATTGGCCATTCTCCAGGCCTTGGGGGAGTTGCGCACCCGCCGCCTGGGCGAAGGCCCGGCCGGGCGCCTTTGGCTCGGCGCCCAGGAACATGCCCGCCAGCAGGCGCTGCTGCGGGCTGCACCCGCGCTGACGATGGCGCCCGAGCCGGACCGCCGCCGCACCGCGCGGGCGCTGCATCCCGCGATCAAGGTGTAGGGCTACAGCCCCGCGCGCATCCGCCCCGGATTGAGCACGCCGGCGGGGTCGAGCGCCGCCTTGACCCGCGCGCCGATCGCGGCCAGGGCCGGGGCTTCCGGCGGGATCACCGCGACGGCGGCGCGCAGCGGCTCCGGCGCGCGGAACAGCGTGGTGCTGCCGCCTGCCGCCGCCGCGACCACGGCGTCATGCGCGGCCTCGGTGGCGGGGCCGGCCACCCAGACCAACCCGCCGCCCCAATCCAGCAGCAGCTTCGCCGGGAAGGTCGCGACCAGCGCCGCCGCCACGCGCGGCCCGGCCGAGGGGCGCACGGAGACGCGCCAGATCGCCTGGTCCGGCGCCGCGCCCAACGCCGTGGCGTCCCGCACGCCCGCCCAAAGCGCCCGGGATTCCGCGCCCTCCACCAGCCGCACATCGCCGAACCGCGCGAGGTCCTCGCGCAGCCGGCTGGCCCGATAGCGGACGGACTCGCAAAAATCCTCGAGCCGGAGCAGCGCGGTCGGGCCATCCTCGGTGATGGCCGCGCCGGTCACGCCATAGGGGCTGGCGAGGCCGGCCGAAAGCGCCTTCACGCCCGCGGCGAGGTCCGCCACCCGCACCGCCAGCGTCGCCGCCGCCTCGGCCCGCGGCAGGACCTTGATGGTGACCTCGGTCAGCACGCCGAGCGTGCCATGGCTGCCCGAGAGGAACTTCGCGAGGTCGAGGCCGGTGACGTTCTTCAGCACCCGGCCGCCGCTGCGCAGCACCTCCCCCCTGCCGTTCACGAAGCGGATGCCGAGCACATGGTCGCGCATGGCGCCGACCGTGATCCGCCGCGGGCCCGAGAGGTTGGTGGCGACGATGCCGCCGATGGTCGCGGCCTCGGTCGCACCGAACAGCGCCGAGAGGTCGGGCGGCTCCGGCGCGATCATCTGATGGTGCGCGGCCAGCGCCGCCTCGATCTCCGGCAGCGGCGTGCCGGCGCGGGCAGACAGCACGAGTTCACTCGGCTTGTAGAGCGTGATGCCGCTGAGCCCGCGCGTCGAGAGGGTGCGCGCCGCCTGCACCGGGCGCAGCAGCGCGCGCTTGGTGCCGTGTCCCTCGATGGCGAGCGGTTCGCGCGCGGCGGCGGCGGCGGCCACGGCAGCCGCGATGCCGGCCTCCGTTCCCGGCGCGAGCGTCTCGCTCATGCCGGCAGGGTTTCGAGCGGAAACACCTTGTGGGGGTTCAGCAGCCAGTGCGGGTCGAAGGCGGTCTTGATGGCGCGCTGTTGCAGCAATTCGGGCGGCGTGAACTGCACAGGCATCAGGTCGCGCTTTTCGACACCCACGCCGTGTTCGCCGGTCAGGCAGCCGCCGACCTCCACGCACAGCTTCAGGATCTCGGCGCCGAATTCTTCCGCCTTGTGGAAGCTGGCGGGGTCGTTGGCGTCGAACATGATGAGGGGGTGCAGATTGCCGTCGCCGGCGTGGAACACATTGGCGACCTGCAAGCCGTATTGCGTGCTCATCTCGCCGATGCGCTTCAGCACGAAGGGCAGCTCGCCGGTCGGGATGGTGCCGTCCATGCACAGATAATCGGGGGAGATGCGCCCGACCGCGCCGAAGGCACCCTTGCGGCCCTTCCAGATCGCCATGGATTCCTCGGCCGATTGGGAGACCTTCAGGCTGATCGGATCGAAGCGTGCGCAGATGTCCTTGATCTTGCCGAGCAGCGCATCCTGTTCGGCGACGCTGCCTTCCACCTCGATGATGAGCATCGCTTCCGCATCCAGCGGATAGCCGGCATGGGCGAAGGCCTCGCAGGCATGGATGCAGGGCTTGTCCATGAATTCGAGCGCCACCGGGATGATGCCCGACCCGATGATGGCGTCCACGGCCGCACCCGCGATCTCGGTGCCCTTAAAGGCCGCGAGCATCGCGCGGGCGCCTTCGGGGCCGCGCAGGATGCGCACCGTGACCTCGGTGACGATGCCGAGCATGCCCTCGCTGCCCGTCAGCAGGCCGAGCCAGTCATAGCCGGCGGCATCCAGGTGGTCGCCGCCGATGGCCACGATGTCGCCCTGCGGCGTGACCAGCTTCAGGCCGAGCAGATTGTTCGCCGTCACGCCGTATTTCAGGCAATGCGCGCCGCCGGAATTCATGTTGACGTTGCCGCCGATCATGCAGGCCAGCTGGCTCGAAGGGTCGGGGGCGTAGAAGAACCCCTCATGCTCCACGGCCTTGGTGATGCCGAGGTTCGTGACACCCGCTTCCACCACCGCCAGCCGATCGTCGAAGTCGATCTCCAGGATGCGGTTCATGCGCATCAGCCCGATCACCACCGCATCCTCCAGCGGCAGCGCGCCGCCCGACAGCGACGTGCCGGCGCCGCGCGGCACCACGCGGATGCCGTGCTGGTGGCAATACCGCATCACCGCTGCCACTTCCTCGGTGGTGCGCGGCAGCACGACGGCCAGCGGCATCTGTCGATAGGCGGTGAGGCCGTCCGTCTCATAGGGCTTGAGGCGCGTGGCCTCCGCGATCACGCCATCGCCGGGAACCATGCCGCGAAGTGCGGCGATAATGGCGCCGCGCATCGCGAGGATCTCGGGCTTGGGTGGCGGCAAGGCGATCATCGGATGGTCTCCCCTACTCCAAAAGATGGCCTCGTTCCGGGGACACGGCAAGCACGCCGTGCTATCGATGGGTTAAGCCGGGCATGCCAGCTTCGGCGTCTGTCGATGAGGAGGGAGCCACCCATGCGTCTCGTTCTGGCAGCGGCCACGCTGCTCAGCCTGCCGCTCTTCGCCACCCCGGCCGCGGCACAGCGCAGCGGCACCTATGCGGTCACGGGCCAGGGGGCCGATGGATCGCGCTATGAGGGCACAGCGCAATTGCAGGCGACCGGCCCCGCCACCTGGCGCATCACCTGGCGCATCGCCGGCGAGACCACCACCGGCGTCGGGCTGGTGATCGGCTCGATGCTGGTAGTGGGCTATGTCCATGGGCGCGAGACGGGCGCCGCCGGCTATGAGGTCATGCCGGATGGGCGCCTGTCCGGCCGTTGGACAGTCGGACGCGAGGGCGGCGTGGGCAACGAGACGCTGCTGCCGCGATAGCCGAAACACGAAAAGCCGCACCGGCGAGGCTTCGCGGTGCGGCGGTTCATCTCGGAACGGCAGGGCGGCGTGCCGGGCGGCACGCCGCTTGGATCAGCCCTGGCGGGCCTTCAGGCGCGGGTTCTTCTTGTTCAGCACATAGGTGCGGCCGCGACGGCGAACCAGGAAGCAGTTCTTGTCGCGGGTCTTGGCGGTCTTGAGAGAGTTGCGGATTTTCATCGTCGTGGTCCTGTGAGGCGGCGGGAAATACGGGGCAGGGCCGGCCCTGTCAATCCGCGGCAAGCTTCCCGGCGGAGGCTTCCTCGGCCGCCAGCTTCAGGAAACCATCCCGTGTCTGCGGCAGTTTCCGGCCGAGCACCTGCTCGGCCACCTGGGTGCGCAGCACCTGCGCCGTGCCGCCGGCGATGGTGAACATCCGCGCATCGCGCAGATAGCGCTCCACCGGATTGTCCTTCGAATAGCCCTCGGCGCCCCAGACCTGCAGCGCCTGGTTGGTCACGCGGATTGCCATCTCACTCGCAAAAACCTTGGCCTGGGCGGCGGCCAGGCGGTCCGGGAAGCCGACCGGCCCGGCGGATGCCGCGGCGCGGTGGATCAGCGCGCGCGCCGCTTCCACCTCGATCGCCATGTCGGCCAGCATCCAGCCCAGCCCCTGGAACTCCGCGATGGGGCGGCCGAATTGCCGGCGCGTCTTGGCGCGGTCGATCGCCAGGTCCAGCGCACCGGCGGCGAGGCCCATCGCGACGGTCGCCGCACCCACGCGCTGGCCGTTATAGGCATCGATCAGGCGCGCGAAGCCCCGCGCCCAGCCGCCGGGTGCCCGCAGCACCATGCTGTCCGGCACCACGCAATCGGTCAGTTCCAGCTCCGCCTCCGGCATGCCGCACAGGCCGAGCGAGGGGATGCGACGCGCGATGCGGAGTCCCGCCGGTGCGCCATCGCCCTCCCGCACGACGATGAAGCCGCCGATGCCCTGGAAGACGCCATCCTCCATCACCCGGGCGAAGATCAGATGCAGGCGGGAGACGCCGCCGCCGGTGATCCAGGTCTTGCGACCGTTCAGCACCCATTCCTTGCCGCGGCGCGTCGCCGTGGTGCGCATCTCGGTGGCGGCGGAGCCCGCCTCGGGCTCGGTGATGCAGATGGCGGGCTTGTCGCCGGCCAGCACGATCCCGGCGGCGCGCTTGCGCTGTTCGTCCGTGCCATAGGCCATGATGGCGCCCACCGCGCCCATATTCGCCTCGACAGCGATGCGCCCGCACACCGCGCAAGCTCGAGAAAGTTCCTCCACCACCAGGACGGCGTCGAGGACGGAGCCGCCGGGCCCGCCCCATTCCTGCGGAATGGTGAGGCCCATGAAGCCGGCCTCCGTCATGCGTTCGACCATCGGCCAGGGGTATTGCCCGCTGCGATCGGTCTCGGCAGCCTGCGCGGCGGCTTCGCGGGCGAGTTCGCGCGCGCGGTCGCGAAGGGCGCGCTGCGGCGCCGTCAGGTGATCCATACTCCCCCCCTCCCTACTTCAGCAGCCGCGCCTTGATCATACCACGAGGCGGGCCTCGATGGCGGCGGCGGCGGCGCGGTCCAGCTTCAAGGCCTTGGCAAGGTCATCGAGCCACGCCCGCTCGGCCGGCGTGATCTGCCCCGCACCCGCGACCCCCGCAGCATAAAGACGCGCCTTCAGCATCGGGTCATTCGCCGCCTGCGCCAAGGCCTCGATTCGCATCGGGCTGTCGAAATCGGCCAGGACGAAGTCACGTTCTGCCGCATCCAGCCCGGCGGCGTCGAGTTGGGCCGCGATGGCGCGGCGCTCCGCGGCATCCAGCGCGCCATCGGCATGCGCGGCGGCAATCATGGCGCGGATCATCAGCAGATCCTCGGCATCTTCCGCGGCGGGGCCGGTTTCCACCGGCGGCGCGGTGACTTCGGGGCGGCGCCAGGGATTGTCCCGCGTTGGTGCCGGCGTCTCCCGCCATGGCTCACGGGTCGGGCGCGGGGCCGGCGCGGGCGCCGTTCCGCCCTTCATCATGGCGCCGATCGCGGCCCCCGCCACGCCGGCCAGCAGCCGGCCGATGCGCGCTTCCGTGCTGCGGCCCCCAAGCAGGGAGGCAGCGCTGGTCCGCCGGCGCCGCCGGGGCGGGGTTGCCGCGCCGCCAAGCAGCGCGCCGAGAACGCGGTTGATATCCATGGCCCCAGATTAGCGCCCAAACAGCCCGCGCAACAAATCCGCCGGCTGCGGTATCCCCTGCGACCCGCCACCTGCCTCGCCGGTGGCCGGAGCAGCCTGCGGCTCCGGCGCGGCCGCGGTGGTCGGCATCGGGCCGGCCGCGCCGCCGCGCGCCGCCGCCAGCGCGGTGCCGCAATCGCCGAGTGCCGGCGCCGCGCCGCCCGCCCGGCCACCGAGCGCATCCGCCAGCCCCTGCAAGGTGCGGTCCGGCGTGCCCTGCTGCGACAGCAACGCGCCGAGCCCCGCCGCGGCCGCCGCCGCCGGATCGACCGCGAAGCGCGGCGCCGCCCAGGGCCCCGCGATGTTCACCGGCGCCCGCACCGCGACCCGCCCGGCCCGGGCATCGACCATCAGGCGCAGCGCCAGCGTTTCCTCCCGCAGGTTGATGCCGCCGCCGCCGCCGGCCCGGCCCAGCGCGCTTTCGGCATACAGCGTGCCGATATTGGCCAGTCCCGCCTGCACCGGCGCCCGCAGCGCGAAGCAGCGCAGCGCCACATCGCCCGCCGGCAGCCCACCCGGCGCCAGCAACTCCAGCGCCTGCGCCGGCACCTGCCGCAGCGCCGCGCGGGTGATCGCGCCATCCACCAGCGCCAGGCGGAGATGGCCGGAGGCCCCCGCCGCCATGGCCCGCGTATCGGCACCCTGCCCGCCGAGATCGGCATCGAGCTGCGCCCGCCCCGTCACCATCGGCTGGGCACCGGCCAGCCGCGCCAGCGCGCCGAGGTCGAGCCCCGGGGAGCGGGCGACGACGCGCAGCCGCGGCGCGGCGTCGCTGGCGATGGCCGTGACCTCCAGCGCCAGCGGCCCGGCCGGCGTGGTCACGCGGAACGGGGCGATGCGCGCCTGCCCATCGGCCAGCCGCAGCTCAGCGGCCAAATCCGTGTAGGCGACGCCGCCCGAGACCAGCCGCGCCACGGCCAGCGTCGCCGCGGCATCCAGGCTGCGCAGCCCAGCGAGATCGACCGTGATCGCCGGGATCATCCGGCCATCGGACGCAGGGGCCACCGGCACGGCGCCCGTCGAAGCGGGTGCGGCCGGCGCGGGCTGGCCCGCCATCGCCGCACGCAGGGCATCGAGATCGAGCGCCGGCGAAGCCAGCGCCACCGCGACATTCGGACGTGTGCCGGGGGTGTAGGTGCCGCGCGCGGTCATCCGCGTGCCCGCCGCCGCCGCCGCCAGGTCGAAGGGCACCGCCCCACCGGCCGCGAGGCCGCGGAGCGAGGCCGTCTGCCCGGTGACATGCACCGGCAGCGCGCCCCGCCGCACCCGCGCATCCACCGTCAGCGGCCCGTCGAGATTGCCGGCGGCAAGGCGCGCGGATGCAAGACGCAGCCCTGGCACCGGCTCACTGGCGCCGAGCGTCACCACGATCGCCTCGGCCTGCAGGGCAGCGGCACCGGCGGTGACGGTGGCGCTGGCCTTGATGTCGGTGAGCGGCGGCAGCGCCACGCCCGGCAGCAGCGGGGCGAAGCCGTTGAGGTTCGGCGCTTCGCCCTGCACCGCCAGGCGCAGCGCGCCGGCGGTCAGCGCGCCCTCGGCGCGCAGCGTGGCGCCAAGACCCGCAAGCGTGGCGCGGATCGGCCAGGGGGTGTCGCCGCGCAGCGCGGCGAGCGGGCCGGTCGTGGCCTCCAGCGTCGCGCCCTGCCCGCGGACCTTGATCTGCGCCGTCACCCGGGTGTCGCCGGCCAGTGGCAGCCCGGCCTCCAGCGTCGCGATTTCCACCGTCTCAAGCCCGGCGGCGCCGCGCCAGCGGACGCGCCCATTGTCCACGCGCATCGTGTCGATCGAGAAGGACAGCGGCGCGGCAGGGGCGCCAGACGTCGTCGTGGGCTGCGCCGGCGCGCTGCTCGTGGACGTGAAGACCCAATTGCCCACGCCTTGCGCGTTCGTCTCCAGCAGCAGGTCAGGGCTGTCGAGAACAACCCGGGAAATCTCGACGCGACGCGAGAGCAGCGGCAGCAGCGCCAACTGCACCTCGGCGCTTTTCGCCGTCAGCATCTGCGGCTGGCTGCCGCCCTGGACATTGGCCGGCGCGTTCGCCAGCGCGATATCGGTCAGCGTCACCGCCGGGCGCAGGCTGAGTGCCACGCGGAGATTGCCGGCGGTGAAGGCGCGGCCGGTGGCGTTCTGCACGGCGGCGACCAGGCGCGGGCGAAGCTGGTCCGCGTCCAGCAGGAAATAGGCGCCGCCGATGGCCAGGACGGGCAGGCCGATGAGAACAACGGCAAGGCCGATCAGCAGCTTCTTCATGGGTCAGGTGCGTCCTTACGTCGATCGGCGGGGTTTCGGCGTGCGCGGTGCCTCGAAGCCGAAATAGGCGAAGGTTTCCTTCATGTGGGGGGGCATCCCCGCCGCCACGTCCAGCCATCCCCCCGCCGGATGCGGCAGGCGCAGCGCCCGCGCATGCAGATGCAGAACATTGGGCAGCCCTTCGAGATGCGCGGCCTGCCCGCCATATTTGCCGTCGCCCAGGATCGGGCAGCCCAGCGCCTCGGCGGCATGGACGCGCAGCTGGTGGGTGCGGCCGGTCATCGGCTGCATCTCCAGCCAGGTGGCGCGGCGCTTCACGACATCGAGCGTCTTGAAATCGGTGATGGCCTTGGATGCTTCCCGGTCGCCGGGATCGGCCGCCGCGGTGCGTTCGCCGCGCGGGCCGCCCTGGCGGGTCAGCGCGAGGTCGATGCGGCCGGCGGGCGGGCTCGGCTCGCCCACCACCACGGCCCAATAGGTCTTTTCCACATCCCGCCCGCGGAAGGATTTTGCCAGATGCGCGGCGGCGGCGGCGGTGCGCCCCAGGATCAGGACGCCCGACGTGTCCTTGTCCAGCCGGTGCACCAGGCGCGGGCGCTCCTCGGCCTCGAAGGTCAGGGCATCCAGCATCGCATCGAGGTTGCGCGCGATGCCCGGGCCGCCCTGCACCGGCAGGCCATGCGGCTTGTCGATCACCAGCACTTCCCGGTCCTTGTGCAGCACCAGGGCCTGGAGCGTCTTGGCGTCCCGCTCATCGACGGCCTTCGGCGTGCGCGGGCGAAGTGCGGCGGGGTTCGGCGTGATCGGCGGGATGCGGATCTGCTGGCCGGGGGCCAGGCGCGTATTCGCCTCGGCCCGCTTGCCATCGACGCGGATCTGCCCGGTGCGCAGCATCTTCTGCAGCGCGCCCTGGGTCAGCGCGGGGACATGGCGGCGGAGCCAGCGGTCGAGACGGGTGTCGCCTTCATCGGCGGCGACCTGTTTGGTCTGGAGGGTCATGCGCGCCCCTCTACCACATCTGCGTCGCCCGTCGCGCCAGCCAGAACGCCGTGAGGCCGAGCGTCAGCGACGCCGCCACATACATCACGGCCAATGCGAGCGAGCGTTCGGCCAGCGCCACCGTCTCCAGGCTGAACGCCGAGAAGGTGGTGAAGCCGCCGAGGAAGCCGGTGACGACCAGCAGCCGTGCCTCCCCGGCGAGGCCGATGCCGGCGGCTATGCCGATGGCCGCGCTGCCGGCCACGTTCACGGCCAGCGTGGCCCAGGGAAAACCCCCACCCAGCAGCGCCAGCGCCACCAGGTAGCGCAGCACGGACCCCGCGGCGCCGCCGGCGGCGACATACAGCAGCGGCGTCACCTGGCTCATCGCGCTTCTCCGATCCTGCGGCCGAGGGCTAGCATGGTGCACACCCGGGAGGCAGTCGCGATGACGCAGGAAGTGACGCTGAGCTTCGAGGACGCCAGCCTGGCGGAGGCCAACCGCTACGCCGCCGAACTCGCCGAGCGGCTGCGCGACGCGGATGTCGCGGTCACCGAACGCCGTGCCGACCCGAATGCGCAGGATTTCGGCGCGACGCTGGCCATCCTGCTCGGCACGCCGGCGGTGATCGCGCTGGCCAAGGGCGTCGCCGATTGGCTGCGCATGCGGCCGGAGGCGAAGGTCACGCTGAAGGACAGTCACGGCACCATCATCGCCAGCGGCCTGACCAGCGCCGATGCGCGCGCCATTATCGAGCGGAAGCTGGGCGCGGGCTGACCGGCGATGCGCCTGCTGCTGGTGCTGCTGGGCGCGTCGGTGTTTCCCCGCCGGCCGGATTTGTCCTCCCCGGCTTTCGCGGCGTCCCACACGGCGCTGCGGGGCTGGATGCTCGACCCCGCGCATGGGCCGGCGGTGCGGCAGGCGGATTGCCTCACCCTGTTCGACAGCGCGCAATCCTGGCCGGACCAGGAAACCGCGCTGCTCGACTGGCTGGCGGACAGGCTGGCGACGGATCCGGCGCCGACCGACCTTGTCATCCACTATGTCGGCCATGGCGGCTTCCGCGACGAAAGCCGCGACTACTATCTCGCGATCCGCGCGACGCGGCCGGACAACGCCTTCTACAGCAGCATCATGGTGGACAGCCTGTGGCGCGCGCTGCGCAGCGGCGCACGGCGGCTGCGGCGGACGCTGGTGATCGATGCCTGCTTCGCCGGCGCCGCCGTGCGCGCGCTGCAATCCCCGCTGGAGGAGGTGGTGAAGGTGCGGCTCCGCGACCTCCAGGACGCCGAGGGCGCGGACGCAGCGCGGGAGGCGCTGCCGGATCGCGGCACGGCGGTGCTCGCCTCCTCCTCCGCCGCCGATCCGTCGAGCCTGGCGGGGGCGGCGGGGCTGACGCAATTCACGGAGGGGCTGCTGGCGGCGCTGCAAGCCGGCGCACCCGGCGGCGGCGAGCGCCTGAGCCTGGCGGAGCTGCGCGGCCTGGTCCGCGCGGAGCTTCGTGCCCGCTACAAGCAGGAAGCGGTGCTGCCGGAACTCCACGCGCCGGACCAGCGCCTCGGCCTGCCGCAGGACGTGCCGCTGTTTCCGAACCTGGCGCATCGCCGGCCTGTCGCGCGGGTCAAGGCGGCGCCGCGCGGGCGGGACGCCAGCGATATCCCGCTGCAGATGGCGCTCGGCAATCCGAGCGGCGCCGGTGGCTGGCGCGACAATCGGCTCATCACCCGCCCGCAATACGCCCTGGCCTGGTGTGCCGTGAATGGGCGCGCAAACTGGGTGGGCTGGCACCTGCGTGAGAGCGACCTGGGCGATATCCCGCGCGGCGACGCCTTCCGCGCCGACCCCGACGCGCCGACCGTCAAGCGGGGTTGGGCCGATAGCGGCAGCAGGACGGGTATCGGGGAGGATGGTCCGCCTGTCACGGCCGCCGACTATCGCGGCACCGGCTATGACCGGGGGCATCTATGCCCACCCGGCGACAGGCGCGGCTCAACGGCGGACCAGCACGCAGTGTTCCTGATGAGCAACGTGGTGCCGCAGGCGAAGGTGCGGAACCAGAAGCTGTGGCATGGGCTGGAGGAGCATTGCCGGGCGCTGGCGCGTGAGGGCTGGGAGCTGTTCATCACAGCCGGGCCCGGCGCGGAATTCGCCCCCTCCACCGACGAGATCACCCGGGCGACGGCGGCGGGCCGCCCTCTCCCACCGGGCCGACTGGCCGAGGGCCGCATCAGCGTGCCGGGGTTCCTTTGGAAGATCGCGCTTGCCCTGCCACCCGGCGCCACGCTGGCGGAGGCCCCCGCCCTGGCCAAGATTTTTGCGATACGCATGGCCAATACCGAGCAGGCGCGCATCACGGATTGGCGGGACGCGCGGGTGACGATCGCCAGCCTGGAGGAAGAGCTCGGCTACAATTTCCTCGACGCGCTCGGTCCCGCGGCGAAGGCCTTGAAGCGACGGATCGAGCCGGATTGACCGCTCAGCGCGCGCGCTTCCGCCGCAGCGCGTCCCACTGCTTCAGGCGCTCCGCCACCGCGGCCTCCGCGCCGCGATCGGTGGGGGCGTAGAAGCGGCGACGGGGCATGCCTTCGGGCCAGTAATCGGCGCCCGAGAAGCCTTCCTCCGCATCATGGTCGTATTCGTAGCCCTCGCCATAGCCGAGTTGCTTCATGAGCTTGGTCGGCGCGTTCAGGATGTTGGCAGGCGGCATCAGGCTGCCGGTCTCCTTCGCGGCCCGCATCGCCTCCTTGAACCCCGTATAGAGCGCGTTGGATTTCGGCGCGGTGCCGAGATGCACGACCACCTGCGCCAGCGCCAACTCCCCCTCCGGCGAGCCCAGCCGCTCATAGGCTTCCCACCCGGCGAGGGCGATCTGGAGCGCGCGCGGATCGGCCATGCCGATATCCTCGGAGGCAAAACGCAGCAGCCGGCGCGCGATGAAGCGCGGGTCCTCGCCGCCCGTGAGCATCCGCGCAAACCAGTACAGCGCCGCGTCCGGGTCCGATCCGCGCAGCGATTTGTGCAGCGCGGAGATCAAATTGTAGTGCTCCTCCCGATCCTTGTCGTAAAGCGCGGCGCGCTTGGCGAGCAGGCTGGCGAGGGATTCGGGCGTCAGCGCTTCGCCACCGGGTGGCAGCGACAGAAGCTGCTCCGCCAGGTTCAGCAGATAGCGCCCATCGCCATCCGCCATGCCGAGCAGGCTGGCGCGCGCCTCCGGCGTGAGGGGAAGCGCGCGATCCTCCTCCGCCTCGGCGCGGGCCAGCAGGTCAGCGAGCGCGTCATCCTCGAGCCGCCGCAGCACCAGCACCTGCGCGCGCGACAGCACGGCGGCGTTCAGCGCGAAGGACGGGTTTTCGGTGGTCGCCCCGACCAGGGTGACGGTGCCATCCTCCACGACAGACAAAAATCCGTCCTGCTGGGCGCGGTTGAAGCGATGGATCTCATCCACGAACAGCAGCGTGCCGCGCCCGTTGGACCGCCGCGCCCGCGCCTCATCGAAGGCGCGCTTGAGGTCCGCCACGCCGGAGAACACGGCGGAGAGTGCGACGAAGGCGAGCCCCGCCTGCTGCGCCAGCAAGCGCGCGATGGTGGTCTTGCCCACCCCCGGCGGCCCCCAGAGGATGATCGAGGGGAGCGATCCCCGCGCCAGCATGCGGGTGATGGTGCCGTCGGGCCCGAGCAGATGCGGCTGCCCCACCACCTCATCGAGCGTGGCCGGCCGCAGCCGATCCGCCAGCGGGCGCGGGCCGGCAGGTTTCGTGGGCGCGGCGTCCGGCGTGCCGAACAGGTCTGGGGGTCGGTCGGCCATGCGCCAGACTACCGCGCGACCCAGGATTGTCGCAAAGTCCCGCTCGGGCGTTCTATGCTGGCGAAAGGCCGGGCGGGCACACGCACACGGCCATCGGGAGAACGCCCATGAACGCCATCAATACGCCGCTCCGCGTGGCGCCCTTGCATCCCCTGTTCGTGGCCGAAATCACCGGCATCGACCTCCGCCAACCCCTGAGTGGGGCGATGGCGCAGGCCATCACCCAGGCGATGGACCAGCACGCCGTGCTGGTGTTCCGCGACCAGGACATCGACGACGACCAGCAGATCGCCTTCATCGAGAATTTCGGCGTGATGGAGGAAAACACCGGCACGGTGGATTTGCACAAGCAGCGCCTGAAGCATCAGCGGATGAACGACATCTCGAACCTCGATGAGCAGGGGCGGCTTCTGGCGGCCGATGACCGACGGCGGATGTTCGCACTCGGCAACCGCCTCTGGCACAGCGACAGCAGCTTCAAGCCGATCCCGGCCAAGTATTCCGCGCTGCATGCACGGACGATCCCGCCCGAGGGCGGCGACACCGAATTCGCCGATATGCGCGCGGCCTGGGATGCCCTGCCCGCCGCCGAGCAGAACGCGCTGCGCGACCTGGTCGCCGAGCACAGCCTGGTGTTCTCCCGCGGCGCGCTCGGCTTCGACGCCTTCACCGAGGCCGAGCGCGCGAAATGGGCGCCGGTGCCGCAGCGCCTGGTGCGGCGGCACCCGGGTTCGGGGCGCCTTTCGCTGTTCCTCTCGGCGCATATCGGGCGGCTGCGCGGCTGGCAGGTGCCGGAGGCGATCGACCTGCTGCGCGACCTGGTCGAACACGCGACGCAGCGCGACTTCGTCTATCGCCACCAATGGCGGAAGCTCGATCTCGTGATGTGGGACAATCGCTGCACCATGCACCGCGCCCGCCGCTTCGCGGATACGCAGCACCCCCGCGACATGCGCCGCGTGACGGTGCAGGACAGCGCGCCCACCCTCGAACAAGCCGCTTGAGAGGCCCCGCCATGACCCAGCTTTCCCGCCGCGCCGCGCTCGGCCTTTTCGGCGCGGGCCTTGCCGGCACCGCCCGGGCACAATGGGCGCCGAGCCGCCCCGTGCGCGTCATCGCCCCCTACCCGCCCGGCGGCGGTGTCGATACCACCAGCCGGCTGCTGGCCGGACCGATGGGCGCTTTCCTCGGCCAGTCCTTCGTCGTGGAGAATCGCGGCGGCGCGGGCGGCTCGATCGGCGCGGCGGAACTCGCCCGCAGTGCCCCCGACGGCCACACCGTGATGATCGACGCCCTCGCCCACACCGTGAACCCGGCGCTGCTGCGCAACCTGTCCTTCGACTACGCCACCGCCTTCACGCCGATCAGCCAGGTGGTGGTGCTGCCGCAGATCCTGGCGATCCATCCGGGCATCCCGGCGCGGACGCTTCCCGAATTCGTGGCCTATGTGAAGGCGCGGCCGGGCACGCTCTCCTACGGGTCCTCCGGCAATGCCACGGCGGCGCATCTGGCGGCGGCGCTGTTCGTCAACCGGGCCGGCCTCGATATCCAGCACGTGCCCTATCGCGGCGGCACGCCGGCCTTGCAGGATCTGCTGGGTGGGTCGATCGCCTTCGTCTTCGGCACCGTCTCCTCCACGCTGCAACTGGCGCGGGACGGGCGGCTGCGCGCCATCGCTGTTTCCACCGCGCAGCGCGTGACCTCGCTGCCGGATGTGCCGACCATCGCGGAGCAGGGGTTTCCGGGCTACGAGCTCAATGAGTGGAACGGGCTCTATGCGCCCGCCGGCCTGCCAGCGGGCGCGGTGGACCGGCTGTATGCCGCCGCCCGGCACGCCCTGGCCGATGCCGCGGTGAAGGCGCGGCTGGAGGCGCTGGGCGCCATTCCGGTCGGCAGCCCGCCGGCCGAATTCGCGCGCTATGTCGCCGACCAGCGCGCGCTGATGGCGCAGCTTGTCCGGGATGCGAAGATCGAGGTGGGTTGACCAGGTCCGCGCTTCATCCGATCAGCGGCGCAACAACCACCGGGAGACGCCGCCATGATCCGCCGCCGCAGCCTGCTCGCCGCCACCCCCGCCTTCGCCCTCGCCACCCCCGCCTTGTCGCAGGGCGCGTGGCCGACGCGGTCCATCCGCCTGGTGGTGCCCTTCGCCGCCGGCGGTGCCGCCGACAGCTCCGCCCGCGTGCTGACGCTGCGCATGGCGGAGCGCCTCGGCCAGAGTTTCGTAGTGGAGAACCGCACCGGCGCCGGCGGCAGCCTGGGCGCGGGCGAGGTCGCGCGCGCGACGGATGGCCACACCTTCCTCTGGGACGCGTCCAACCACATCGTCAACCCGACGCTGCTGCGCGGCCTGACCTTCGACTACGCAAGCGCCTTCACGCCGATCTCGCTGGTGGTCGCCTTCCCATCCGCCGTCGCCGTGAAGAACGACTTCCCGGCGCGCACCCTGGCGGAATTCGTGGCGGCGGCGAAGGCCCGGCCGGGCGCCATCTCGGTCGGCACGCAGGGCAATGCCACGGCCGGGCATCTCGGCCTGGTGGCCTTCGCGCGGCGGGCGGGGATCGAGGTGATCCACGTGCCCTATCGCGGCGGCGCCGCGGCGGCCCAGGACCTCGCCTCGGGCGCGATCGACGCGGTGTTCACCACGCTGGTCTCGGCCGGCCCAGTGGTGGATGGCGGGCGGGCGCGGTTTCTCGCGGTCGGCACCACCACGCGGGTCGAAAGCCGGCCGGATGTCCCGACCATTTCCGAGAGCGGCTACCAGGGCTTCGACAGCAATGAATGGGCCGGCTTCTTCGGCCCGGCCAGCACGCCCGCGCCGGTTGTCGCGGCCCTGTCGGCGGCGCTGACCGCTGCCATCGCCGAGCCCGCGACGCGCGCCCGCCTGGTGCAGATCGGCTGCGTGCCGATCGCCAGCAGCCCCGCGGATTTCGCCCGCTTCGTCACCGAGGGCCGCGCCAGCATGGCCACCCTGGTGCGCGAGGCAAATATCCGCGCGGAGTGAAACCTTATCCCGCGGATCGTGGCCGATCCGCCCTCAATCGCCGGCGCGCGCCTGCGCGCGCTTGGCTACGCCGCACTTGCGGCGGCGGCCATTCGGCTGCTCGCCCGCCTTTGGCGGGCGCAGGTCGCGAGCCATGCAACGCGGCATGAATCCGAACCTCGCCGGCATCCTGCTGATGTCGGCGGCCGTGCTGGGCTTCTCGCTCAACGACGTGCTCGGCAAATGGCTGGTCGCGACCTATTCGGTGGCGCAGGTGCTGGTGCTGCGCAGCATCGCCGCGCTGGTCATCCTGGCCCCCTTCATCTGGCGTGAGGGGGCCGCGCATCTGCTGCGGCCGCAGCGCCCCCGCCTGCAGGTGGCGCGCGTCGCCGCCGGCACGATCGAGGTCGCCTGCTTCTATTGGGTGGTCGGCATGATGCCGCTGGCCGACACCATGGCCTTCTGGATGGCGACGCCGATCTTCGTGGCCGTCGCCAGCGCCTGGATCCTGCGCGAAAGGCTGGACCGCATGCGCTTCGCCGCGGTGTGCCTCGGCTTCTGCGGCGTGCTGCTGACGCTGGGCGCGACGCTGGATTCCGGCTGGCTGCCGACCCTGGTCGCGATCGTGGGGGTCTGCGTCTATTCGGCCTATCTCATGACCACACGCGCGCTGCGCGGCACATCCGCCACCGTGCTCGCCACCTATCAGATGACCGGCGCGCTGTTGTTCGGCCTGGTGATGGCGCCCTTCGCTTGGGTGCCCATCGCGCCGCTTGATCTGCTGCTGCTGCTGGCGCTGGGCGTGGTCGGCGTGGTGGCACATCTGGCGGTGACGAAATCGCTGGCACTGGCCCCCGCGCCCATCGTGGTGCCCTGGCAATATGCGATGATCCTGTGGGGCATCCTGTTCGGCTGGATCTTCTTCGGCGAGGTGCCGACGCCCGTCATGCTGGCCGGCGTCGCCGTGATCATCGCGGCGGGCTTCTGGCTGACGCGGCTGGAACTGCGCCGATGAGCGGCCGCTACGCGCCCCGCCCCCTGCCCGGTATTCCCGAGGGGACCGTGCTGTATGACGGCGTCTGCGTGATCTGCGCCTGGGGTTTTCGGTTCGTTGCGGCGCGTGATGGGGAAGCGAGGTTCCGCTTCACTGCGGTGCAGGAACCCCTTGGGCGGCGGATGGCGAAAGCGCTCGGCCTCGACACCACCTTCCCCGAGAGCAACGCAGTGGTCATCGGCGGCGTCGCCTACATGAAGTCGGACGCCGCGATCGAAATCCTGTCGCACCTGCCGCGCTGGGGCTGGGTGCGGGTGCTGCGGCTGGTCCCGAAGGGCCTGCGCGACTGGGTCTATGACCGTGTGGCCCAGAACCGCTACCGCCTGTTCGGCCGCACGGAGACCTGCATGGTGCCGGACGCGGCGTTGCGCCGGCATATGGCGGATACCCCCTGAAACGATGGGGGCGCCCCGCGGCGCCCCTCGGTTGGTCTTGTTCGCGGAGGGGCCTTACGCCTCGTCCGCCTCGCTCGCCATCGTCTCGGGCCGCGGGCCGCTGTCCAGGCCCTTGGCGGACGGGTCGCGCTCGATCAGTTCGATCACCGCCATGTCGGCCGCGTCGCCGAAGCGCACGCCGGCCTTCAGCACGCGGGTATAGCCGCCGGCGCGGGTCTTGTAGCGCTCGGCGATGGTCGTGAACAACTTGTCCACGACCTTCTCGTCGCGGATCTGCGCATAGGCCTGACGGCGCGCATGCAGGCCGCCGCGCTTGCCCAGCGTGATGATGCGCTCGACATAGGGGCGCAGCTCCTTCGCTTTGGGCAGGGTGGTGCTGATCTGCTCGTGCTTGATCAGCGCCGTCGCCATGCTGCGCAGCATGGCGAGGCGGTGGGTGGAGGTGACGCCGAGCTTACGGCCGGAAACGCCGTGACGCATGAGACTTTATCCTTGTGTGCCGAGCGCCGTTCAGAACGGTTCTTCGAGCTTCTTCGCCAGGTCTTCGATATTCTCGGGCGGCCAGCCGGAGACGGTGAGGCCGAGCCCGAGGCCCATGGAAGCAAGCACTTCCTTGATCTCGTTCAACGACTTGCGGCCGAAATTCGGCGTCCGCAGCATTTCCTGCTCGGTCTTCTGCACCAGATCGCCGATATAGACGATGTTGTCGTTCTTCAGGCAGTTGGCCGAACGGACGCTGAGTTCCAGCTCGTCCACCTTGCGCAGCAAATTGCGGTTGAAGGGGAGGTCGTCGCGGATCTCCTCCACCACACGCTGGCGCGGCTCCTCGAAGTTGATGAACAGCTGCAGCTGCTCCTGCAGGATGCGCGCGGCGATGCCGACCGCATCCTCCGGCGTCACCGTGCCATCGGTTTCCACCGTCAGCACCAGCCGGTCATAGTCGGTCTTCTGGCCGACGCGGGTCGGCTGCACGTTGTAGGCGACGCGGCGGACCGGCGAGTAGATGGCATCCACCGGGATCAGGCCGATCGGCGCGTCTTCCGGCCGGTTCTCGCTGGCCGGGACATAGCCCTTGCCGGTATCCACGGTCAGTTCCATCGACAGCCGCGCGCCGTCATCCAGCGTGCAGATCACCAGGTCTGGGTTCGAAATCTCGATATCGCCCGTGGTCTGGATCTGGCCGGCCGTCACTTCGCCGGGGCCGGTCGCGACCAGCGCCAGACGCTTCGGGCCCTCGCCCTGCATGCGGATGGCCAGCTGCTTCACGTTCAGCACGATGTCCGTCACATCCTCACGCACACCCTGGATGCTGCTGAATTCATGCAGCACGCCATCGATGCGGATGGCCGTGACGGCGGCACCCTGGAGGGAGGACAGCAGGATGCGCCGCAGCGCATTGCCCAGCGTCATGCCGAAGCCGCGCTCCAGCGGCTCCGCGATCACGGTGGCCACGCGCATGGGGTCCGACCCCAGCTCGATGTCCTTCTTCGTCTCGATCAGCGAACGCCAGTTCTTCTCGATCACGGTCAATTCCCCTGCGGGCCTGCGGTCAAAGCGATGCGTCGTGACAATCCATCAGGCCGGGAGCGCGCCCCCGGCACGGGGTCAGACGCGCCGGCGCTTCCGCGGGCGGCAGCCATTGTGGGGGATGGGCGTCACGTCGCGGATCGCGGTGACGTAGAAGCCAACGGCCTGAAGCGCGCGCAGCGCCGATTCACGGCCTGAGCCAGGGCCGGAGACCTGGATTTCCAGCGTCTCCATCCCGTGCTCGCGCGCCTTCTTGCCGGCATCCTCGGCCGCGACCTGCGCGGCGTAGGGGGTGCTTTTGCGGCTGCCCTTGAAGCCCTGGCTGCCGGCCGACGACCAAGCGATGGCATTGCCCTGCGCGTCGGTGATGGTCACCACGGTATTGTTGAAGCTGGCCAGAACATGCGCCACGCCGGAGCTGATGTTCTTCCGCTCCTTCTTGCGCGGACGCTGACCGGCGCCGCCGCGGGGTTCGCGAGCCATCTTACTTCGTCACCTTCTTCTTGCCGGCAATCGCCACGGCCTTGCCCTTGCGGGTGCGCGCATTGGTATGCGTGCGCTGGCCACGGACGGGCAGCCCCTTGCGGTGACGGAGGCCCCGGTAGCAGGCCATGTCCATCAGCCGCTTCTTGTTCATCGCCTCTTCGCGGCGAAGGTCACCCTCGACGCGGTATTCCCGGTCGATCAGCTCACGGATGCGCAGAATCTCGTCATCGGTGAGCTGGTTCACCCGACGGTCGTCGGGAATGCCGAGCTGCGTGCAGATGACCTTGGCGTTGCTCGGACCGATGCCAAAAATATAGCGCAGCGAGATCAGCACCCGCTTGTTAGTCGGAATGTTAACGCCGGCGATGCGCGCCACGATGCTGCTCTCCTCATCAGGGCGCGGGCCCTGTTGTTCAAAACACACCGGGCAGTCACCCGGCTTGTCCCCCAACAAAGGCCCGCTGGGGCCTTGGCTCGGAGCACGCTTTCTTCATGTCAACGCAAATGGCCGGCCGAAGCGACGCTTCGGACCGCAGGGCGGCGGGCGTACACCCACCTGGCCCTGCTCGTCAAGCCGTCACAAGCGCCCACCCACCACGGCGCCGATCTGGCGCGCGACGTCATCCATCTCGGCCATGCCATCGACCTGCCGCAACTTCCCCTGCGCCGCGTAATGCGGCAGCAGGGGCGCTGTCTGCCGGTGATAGGCCTCCAGCCGGGCCGCCACCGTCTCCGCCCGGTCATCGGCGCGGCGGCTGAATTCGGTGCTGCCGCACACATCGCACACGCCCGGGACCTTCGGCGCCTTGAAGCTGTCGTGGTAGCCCTCACCGCATTTGGCGCAGGTGAATCGGCCAGCGATTCGCGCGACCAGCGCCGCGTCCTGCACCACCAGCTCGATCACATGATCGAGCGGCATGGCGTGCTCCACCAGCATCCGGTCCAGCGTCTCGGCCTGCGGCACGGTGCGCGGGAAGCCATCCAGGATCCAGCCGCGCGCCGCATCCGGCTGCGCCACGCGGTTCGCCAGCATCGCGGTGATCACGCGGTCCGGCACCAGATCGCCGCGCTCCATGATCGCCTTCGCTTCCTGGCCGATCGGGGAGCCCGCCTTGACCTCCGCCCGCAGCATGTCGCCGGTGGAAATCTGCGCGATGCCGAAGCGTTCTTCCAGGCGCTTGGCCTGGGTGCCCTTGCCCGCGCCTGGCGGGCCCAACAGGATCAATCTCAACGCGCGCGCCCCCCGGGTTGCGTGCCGCGGCCACCCAGCCGGGCCTTCTTGATCAGCCCTTCATACTGGTGCGCGAACAGATGCGACTGCACCTGCGCCACCGTATCCATGGTGACCGACACGATGATCAGCAGCGAGGTGCCGCCGAAATAGAACGGGACCCCGTAATTCGCGATCAGCAATTCCGGCAGAAGGCAGACGATGGCCAGGTAGATCGCCCCCACCGCGGTCAGCCGCGTCAGGATGCGGTCGAAATACTCGGCCGTCGGCTGCCCCGGCCGGATGCCGGGCACGAAGCCGCCATGCTTGCGAAGATTGTCGGCCGTCTCCGCCGGGTTGAACACGATGGCCGTGTAGAAGAAGGCGAAGAACACGATCAGCGCGAGATACAGGCCCATATACAGGGGCTGCCCATGCGCCAGCAGATTGGTGATCGTGGTCAGCCAGGTCTCCTCCGTCGCATCCGCCTGGAAAGCGGCGAAGGTGGCCGGCAGCAGCAGCAGGGAGCTTGCGAAGATCGGCGGCATCACGCCGGAGGTGTTGAGCTTCAGCGGCAGATGCGTGTTCTGCCCATCCATCATGCGGTTGCCGACCTGGCGCTTCGGGTACTGCACCGGGATACGCCGCTGCGCCCGCTCGATGAACACCACGAAGATGATCACGGCAGCCGCCACCAGCAGGAAGCCGATGATGAAGAAGGTGGACAGGCCCCCCGTGCGGCCGAGTTCCAGCGTGCTGGCAAGCGCCGATGGCAGGTTCGCCACGATCCCCGCGAAGATGATCAGGCTGATGCCATTTCCGATGCCCCGCGCCGTGATCTGCTCGCCGAGCCACATCAGGAACATGGTTCCGCCCACCAGCGTGATGACGCAGGTGATCTGAAAGAACAGACCCGGCGCCGCCACCGCCGCGCCGAAGCTGCCGCGCATGGTCTCAAGGCCGATGGCGATGCCATAGGCCTGGAAGATGGCGATGAACAGCGTCAGGTAGCGCGTGTATTGGTTGAGCTTCTTCCGCCCCGACTCACCCTCCTTCTTGAGGGTCTCCCAGGAAGGAATGGCCGCCGTCATCAGCTGCACGATGATGCTGGCCGAGATGTAGGGCATGATGTTCAGCGCGAACACCGTCATGCGCCCCAGCGCACCGCCGGTGAACATGTCGAACATGCCGAGGATACCGCCGCCCATTTGCTGCAGGATCTCGGCCATCACGGTCGCGTCCACGCCCGGCACCGGCACATAGCTGCCGATGCGGTAGACGATCAGCGCGCCCAGCGTGAACCAGATGCGGGCCTTCAGCTCCGTCGCCTTGGCGAGGACGCCGAAATTCAGGTTGGAGGCGAGTTGTTCAGCGGCGGACGCCATGCGGAGTTCCTCCTACAGCCCTGCCCGGCCGGGACACGGCGGGGCGCCGTGCTGCGTCGACATATCAGAAAAACGGCACCCCAAGCGCCCACCGATTAGGCAGGTCCGGGGCGCCGCTTCACAAAGCGTGAGGTGCGCCCCGCATCCCTCGGATGCAAGGCCACACGCTCTTCGCTGTCAGGCTTCCACAGGTTCCGGAGCGTTCAGCAGCGTGAGCTGGCCACCGGCCGCCGCGATCGCCGCCTGCGCCGCGGCGGAAGCGCCGGAGACGGTCAGCGTCACCGCGCGGGTGATCTCGCCCGTCGCCAGCAGCCGCACGCCCGCATAGCGCGGGGAGGACCGCACCACACCCGCCGCCTTCAGCATCGCCTCATCGATCGCACCCTCCGCCGGCAGACGCCCATCGGCGATCGCCTTGTCGAGCGCGCCGAGGTTCAGCGCCGCATACATCTTGCGGAAGTTGTTCACGAAGCCACGCTTCGGCAGGCGGCGATAGATCGGAAGCTGGCCGCCCTCGAAGCCGTTCAGCGTCACGCCCGTGCGCGCCTTCTGGCCCTTGACGCCGCGGCCCGAGGTCTTGCCCTTGCCGGAGCCAATGCCGCGCCCGATCCGCTTGAACTTCGGACGGGCGCCGTCATTGTCCTTGATTTCATTGAGCTTCATGGTCTCAGCCCTCCACCTTCACCAGGTGGGCGACCTTGCGGATCATCCCACGCACGGAAGGGGTATCTTCCAGCACGCTCTCGCGACGGATCTTGTTGAGGCCGAGGCCGATCAGCGTCTCGCGCTGGCCGGGCTTGCGGCCGATGGGCGAGGCGGTCTGCACCACCTTGACCGTCTTTTTCACATCAGACATTCGCAGCCTCCACGGCCGGGTCGGCATCCTTGCGCGGGCCCAGCAGGTCGGCGACCTTCTTGCCACGGCGGGCGGCGACGGCCCGCGGGCTGGTGCACTTGCCGAGCGCGGCGAAGGTCGCCTTCACCATGTTGTGCGGGTTCGTGGTGCCGGTGCACTTGGCGACAACATCGCCCATGCCCAGCGTCTCGAAGACGGCGCGCATCGGGCCACCGGCGATGATGCCCGTGCCGGCCGGGGCCGCGCGCAGGATCACCTGGCCGGCGCCGAACTCGCCGATCTGGTCGTGGTGCAGGGTGCGGCCTTCCTTCATCGGCACGCGGATCATCGTGCGCTTGGCGCGCTCCGTCGCCTTGCGGATCGCCTCCGGCACTTCGCGTGCCTTGCCCGCACCCCAGCCGACGCGGCCCTTCTGGTCGCCCACCACCACCAGGGCGGCGAAGCTGAACCGACGGCCACCCTTCACCACCTTGGCCACGCGGTTGATCGTGACCAGCTTGTCCTTCAGGTCGTCGCCATCCTGGCGCTCCTGCCGGTTCTCATTGCCGCGGTCGCGGCCACGGCCACGACGGCGATCGCCCTCGCCGCCACCTTCACCGCCGCCGCCGCCGCTCCTGGGTTCCCGTGCCATTCCCGAAACTCCTTAGAACGACAGGCCGCCCTCGCGGGCAGCCTCCGCGAGCGCCTTGACGCGACCATGGTAGATATAGGGCCCGCGGTCGAACACCACTTCGACCACACCGGCAGCGAGCGCGCGCTCCGCCACCAGCTTGCCCACCGCCGTCGCCGCATCCTTGTCGGCGCCGGTCTTCAGCCCTTCGCGCATCGGCTTCTCGATCGACGAAGCGGCCGCCAGCGTGCGGCCCTGCTTGTCGTCGATCACCTGCGCGTAGATGTGCTTGCCCGAGCGGAACACGGACAGGCGCGGACGCCCACCGGATTTCTGGCGAAGCTGGTAGCGCAGCCGCGAGCGGCGGCGCTCCGTCAATGCGAGCTTGTCTGCCATTACTTCTTCTTACCCTCCTTCCGGAGGATCTGTTCGTTGACGTAGCGGACACCCTTGCCCTTGTAGGGCTCCGGACCGCGATAGCCACGGATTTCGGCGGCAACCTGGCCCACCTGGCGCTTGTCGGCGCCTTCCACCTTGATGGCGGTCGGCTTCTCGCAGGTGATCTTGATGCCAGCCGGGATCGTGTAGCGGATATCGTGGCTGTGCCCAAGGTTGAGCACGAGGTCCTTGCCCTGCACCGCGGCCTTGTAGCCCGTGCCGGTGATTTCCATCGACTTGGTGAAGCCGGTGGAGACCCCCGTCACCATGGATTGGATCAGGCTGCGCGTGGTGCCCCACATGGTGCGCGCGCGCCGATCGGCGCCACGCGGCGCCACCGCCACCTGCCCGCCCTCGACCGTCACATCCACCTCATCGGTGAGTGCCAGCGAAAGCTCGCCATTCTTGCCCTTGGCCACGATGGTCCGGCCCTGCAGCGCCACCTGGACGCCCGAGGGAACTGGAACCGGATATTTGCCGACGCGAGACATATCTTCGCCCCCCGTCAGAACACGCGACAGAGGACTTCGCCGCCAACATTGGCAGTGCGAGCCTCATTGTCGCTCATGACGCCCTTCGGCGTCGAAAGGATCGAGATGCCGAGGCCGGAGTAGAACTTCGGCAGCTCCGCGATCTTGGAATACACGCGGCGGCCGGGCTTCGACACGCGCGTGATCTCCTTGATGGCGGGCTCGCCCTCCGAATACTTCAGCTCGATGTTGATGACCGCGATGCCCGGGCGAACCTGCTCGGTGGCGAACGCGCGGATGTAACCCTCGCGCTTCAGCACATCGAGAACATTCTCCCGCAGCTTGGAGGCCGGCGACACGCAACGGCTCTGCCGTGCGCGCTGCGCGTTGCGGATGCGGGTGAGCATGTCACCCAGCGGATCGGACAGCGACATTCGCGGCCCCCCTTACCAGCTCGCCTTGACCAGCCCGGGAATCTGGCCGCTGTTGGCCATATCCCGCAGCTGGTTGCGGCATAGCTTGAACTTGCGATAATTGCCGCGCGGGCGGCCGGTGATTTCACAACGCAGCCGCACGCGAATCTGCGCGCCATTGCGCGGCAGTTGCGCCAGCTTCAGCGTCGCTTCGAAGCGGTCTTCCACTGGCAGGCTGCGGTCCATGACCGTCGCCTTCAGGGCATTGCGCTTCGACCGGTGAAGCTTGGAAAGCTTCTCCCGCCGCTTGTTCTTCTCGACAGACGAGGTCTTGGCCATGCCGTCACTTATCTCCCGGAACCTGCCGCGCCCCTGCACTTCAAGCGCGACGGCGGTTTTCCAAAAACTCAGTTGGCGAAAGGAAGTTCGAAGGCCTTGAGCAGAGCCTTGGCTTCCTTGTCGGTCTTCGCGGTCGTCACGAACTGGATGTCCATGCCACGCACCGTGTCGACCTTGTCGTAGTTGATTTCGGGGAACACGATCTGTTCCTTCATGCCCATGGCGTAGTTGCCACGGCCATCGAAACCGCGATTGCCCGGGATGCCGCGGAAGTCACGCACGCGCGGCAGCGCGATCGTCACCAGGCGATCCAGGAACTCATACATCCGCGCCTTGCGCAGCGTGACCTTGCAGCCGATCGCCTGGCCTTCGCGGATCTTGAAGCCCGCGATCGCCTTGCGCGCCTTGGTCTTCACCGGCTTCTGGCCCGAGATCGCCATCAGATCGCCGACCGCCGCGTCGAGCTTCTTCTGGTCGCCGGCGGCCTCGCCGACACCCATGTTGATCACGATCTTCTCGAGCTTCGGCACTTCCATCACGTTCTTGTAGCCGAACTCCTCGGTGAGCCGTGCGCGCACGACCTCATCATAGAACTTCCGCAGGCGTGGCTGCGCTTCCGGCGAGGCCACGGCCGCGCCCGCCTTGGCCACGGCCGAGACCACCACCATCGACGCGCTGCGCGGCTCGCCGGCCTTTGCGGCTCCCGCGGCCGGCTTCTTCGCGGATGGCTTGGCCGCGCCCTTGGCGCCGCCCTTCTTCGAATCGCTCATCGATCAATCACCTCGCCCGAGGGACGCGCGACGCGCACCTTCCGGCCATCTTCCAGGACGGTGAAGCCCACGCGGGTCGGCTTGTCCGTCTTCGGGTCCAGCACCGCCAAATTGGAAAGGTTGATCGGCCCCTCCTTCTCGGTGATGCCGCCGGGACGGCCCATGCCCTGCGGCTTCTCATGCCGCTTCACCATGTTCACGCCCTGCACGAAGGCGCGGTTTTCCGTCGGCACGACGCGAATGACTTCGCCCCGCTTGCCCTTGTCGCGACCGGCCAGAACCTCGACCTTGTCGCCCTTGCGAATCTTCGCGGCCATGGCCTTACAGGACCTCCGGCGCCAGCGAGATGATCTTCATGAACTTCTTGCCCCGCAGCTCGCGGACAACCGGGCCGAAGATGCGCGTGCCGATCGGCTCGCCCTGCTTGTTGATCAGCACCGCGGCATTGCCGTCGAAGCGGATCGCCGTGCCGTCGATGCGGCGCACCGGATAGGCGGTGCGAACGATGACGGCGCGATGCACCTCACCCTTCTTCACCTTGGCGCGCGGGATCGCCTCCTTGACGGAGACGACGATCACGTCGCCGACGGACGCCGTCCGCCGCTTCGAACCGCCGAGCACCTTGATGCACTGGACACGACGCGCACCGGAATTGTCGGCGACGTCGAGATTGCTTTCGACCTGGATCATGGCTTGCTCCTGACCTCAGACCGAAGCCGCATCGGCAGGCGCGTCAGCGCCCCCGGCGGCAGCTTTCGGTGCGATCTCGGGGGCATCGAAGCCCTCGGGACGCGCCACCTGCTCGCCGTTGCGGCTGATCACGAGCCACGACTTCCGCTTGCTGATCGGCCGGCATTCCTCGATGGACACGAGGTCGCCTTCCTTGCACAGCCCGGCTTCGTCATGCGCCGCGTACTTCTTCGACTGGCGGATGAATTTCTTATACAGCGGATGCATCACGCGACGTTCGATCAAGACGGTGATCGTCTTGTCCATCTTGTCGCTGACCACCCGGCCCGTGAGGACGCGCCTCGGCATCGTCCTTTACTCCTTAAGACTGGGGGGCCGAGCGGGTGCGCTCGGCCATGATGGTCTTCACCCGGGCAATGTCGCGCCGCACCTGCTTGATGCGACCCACCGCCTCGAGCTGACCGGTGGCCCGCTGGAAGCGCAGGTTGAACTGCTCCTTCCGCAAATCCACCAGCGTCTCCTGCAGCTGATCCGTGCTTTTCGCGCGCACGTCAGCGATCTTCGTCTCCGGCATCTCAGGCCTCCGGCGCCGCGCCGAGGCGCGTCACGATCTTGGTCTTGATCGGCAGCTTGGCAGCGCCGAGCTCCAGCGCTTCACGCGCAATCTCGTTCGACACGCCATCCAGCTCGAACATGATGCGCCCGGGCTTCACCCGGCACACCCAGTATTCCGGGGCGCCCTTGCCGGAGCCCATGCGGACTTCGGCCGGCTTGGTGGAGACGGGGACATCCGGAAAGATCCGGATCCACACCCGCCCCTGGCGCTTCATCGCACGCGTGATCGCGCGGCGGGCCGCCTCGATCTGGCGCGCGGTCACACGCTCGGGCTCCAGCGCCTTCAGGCCGAAGCCGCCAAAGTTCAGCGTGAAGCCACCCTTGGCCACACCCTTGATGCGGCCCTTATGGGCCTTTCGGAAAATCGTGCGCTTCGGCTGCAGCATCTCACATCATCCCTAGCGCTGCGGCGCCTGTTCGGCGGCGCGCTTGTCCTGCGCCATCGGGTCATGGCCAAGGATCTCGCCCTTGAAGATCCAGACCTTCACGCCGCAGGTGCCATACGTGGTCTTCGCCGTCGCGACACCGTAGTCGATGTCGGCGCGCAGCGTGTGCAGCGGCACGCGACCTTCGCGATACCACTCCATCCGCGCGATCTCGGCGCCACCCAGACGGCCACCGCAATTGATGCGGATGCCGCCGGCGCCCAGGCGCATCGCGGATTGCACGGCGCGCTTCATCGCGCGGCGGAACGCCACGCGGCGCTCCAGCTGCTGCGCGATGCTTTCCGCGACCAGCGTGCTGTCGATCTCGGGCTTGCGGATCTCGACGATGTTCAGCGAGACCTCGGCCCCGGCCATCTTCGCCAAATCCTTGCGCAGATTCTCGATATCCGCGCCCTTCTTGCCGATGACCACGCCAGGCCGCGCCGCATGGATCGTCACGCGCGGCTTCTTCGCCGGACGCTCGATCACCACGCGCGACACGCCAGCACCCTTCAGGCGCTCCCGCAGCGTCTTCCGCAGCTTGAGGTCCTCATGCAGCATCTTCGCGTAGTCGTCTTCCGCGAACCAGCGGCTGTCCCAGGTCCGGTTGATGCCGAGCCGAAGACCGATCGGATTGACTTTGTGACCCATGTTACGCGGCCTCCTGTTGTGCCGCCGGCGCCTGCTCGACCACCACGATACGCAGGTGGCTGAACCACTTCTCGACCGTCGCCGAACGGCCACGGCCCCGCGCATGGAAGCGCTTCATCACCACCGCGCGCCCGACCTCGGCGGTCTTCACCACCAGGCGGTCGACATCGAGCGAATGGTTGTTCTCGGCGTTCGCGATCGCGCTTTCGAGAGTCTTCTTCACCGTGATGGCGATGCGGCGCTTGCTGAAGGTCAGCGTCGCCACCGCGTCCTGCGCCGTGCGACCACGGATCAGACCCGCCACCAGGTTCAGCTTGCGCGGGCTGACACGAATGTTCTTCGTGACGGCCTGCGCCTCGGTCTCGGGCAGAACCCGTTCGTGCTTCGGCTTGCTCATGATTGTTGTGCTCGCATGCGCGCGCGGGTCATCCCCGCTTCGCCTTTTTGTCGGACGAATGCCCGTTGAAGGTGCGCGTCGGCGAGAACTCGCCGAACTTGTGGCCCACCATGTTCTCGTTCACCTGCACCGGGATGAACTTCTTCCCGTTGTAGACGCCGAAGGTCAGTCCCACGAATTGCGGCAGGATCGTGCTGCGACGAGACCAGATCTTGATGATCTCATTCCGCCCCGAAGCCCGGGCCGCATCGGCCTTGTTGAGCAGGTAGCCGTCCACGAACGGCCCCTTCCAGACGCTGCGCGACATCGTCGATCAGCCCTTCGTCGCGTTGCGGCGGCGGACGATAAGCCCGTCGGTCCGCTTGTTGTTGCGGGTCTTGGCGCCCTTGGTGGGCTTGCCCCAAGGCGTCACCGGGTGGCGACCACCCGAGGTCCGGCCTTCACCACCACCATGCGGGTGGTCGACCGGGTTCATCACGACGCCGCGGTTGTGCGGACGGAAGCCCATCCAGCGCACGCGGCCAGCCTTGCCGAGCTCCTGGTTGCTGTTGTCCGGGTTGGACACGGCACCGATCGCCGCCATGCACTCGGCCCGCACGAGGCGAACCTCGCCCGACATCAGCTTGACCTGCGCATAGCCGGAATCCTTGCCGACCAGCTGGCAATAGGTGCCGGCCGAGCGCGCCACCTTGGCGCCCGCACCCGGCTTCATCTCCAGGCAATGCACGATCGTGCCGACCGGAATATTGGCCAGCGGCATTGCATTGCCCGGCTTGATGTCAACACGCTCGCCGGCGACCACCGTGTCGCCCGCCTTCAGGCGCTGCGGCGCGATGATGTAGGCCAGCTCGCCATCCTGATACTTCAGCAGCGCGATCCAGGCCGTGCGGTTGGGGTCGTATTCCAGACGCTCCACCACCGCCGGCACATCGAACTTGCGGCGCTTGAAGTCCACCATGCGGTAGGACTGCTTGTGTCCGCCGCCACGGAACCGGACTGTGGTGCGGCCATGGTTGTTGCGGCCACCGGAATGCGACTTGCCTTCGGTTAAGCCCTTGACGGGCTTGCCCTTCCAAAGATCGGACCGATCCACAAGCACCGTCGCGCGGAGCGACGGGGTGACCGGGTTGAAGTTCTTCAATGCCATATCACGCAAGCCCCGTCGTGAGGTCGATGGTCTGGCCGGCCTGGAGCCGCACCATGGCCTTCTTCCAATCGGAACGCTGGCCGGCACGCCCGCGAAAGCGCTTCGACTTGCCCTTCATCACCAGCGTGTTCACGGCCTCGACCTTGACGCCGAACAGCTGCTCGACGGCGGCCTTGATCTCCGGCTTGGTCGCATCCTGCAGGACCTTGAAGGTGACCTGGCTGGTTTCGTTCAGCCGCGTCGCCTTCTCGGTCACCACCGGGGAGAGGATGATCTGGTACACGCGCTCGGCCGACATCTTCGGCTTGCGCGGCACATAGGTCGCGTCGCTCATGCCGCTTCCCCTTCCGTCGAACCATGCAGACGCGCGACCAGCGCATCCACACCGGCGCGCGTCACCGCGAGCACGTCGTGGTTCAGGATGTCGTACACATTCGCGCCGATTGTCGGCAGCACCTGCACCTTCGGGATGTTCCGGGTGACGCGGGCGAAGCCCACATCCACCGTCGCATCCACGACCAGCGCGCTGGTCCAGCCGAGGGCCTTCAACTGCGCAACCATCGCTGCCGTCTTGCCATCCTCGCCGACGGCGACGGTGTCGAGCACCACCAGCTTGCCGGCGCGCGCCTTGGCGGACAGCGCGCTGATCAGGCCGAGGCGGCGGACCTTCTTGGGCAGAGCGTAGCCATGGTCACGCACCACCGGCCCGTGCACCACGCCACCCTTGCGGTATTGCGGCGCGCGCAGAGAGCCCTGGCGCGCATTGCCGGTGCCCTTCTGGCGGTAGGGCTTCTTGGTCGTGCCCGACACTTCGCCCATGCCCTTGGCCTTGTGCGTGCCGGCGCGGCGCTTGGCGAGCTGCCAATGCACCACGCGCGCCATGATGTCGGCGCGCGGCTCGAAGCCGAACAGCGCCTCCGGCAGCTCGATCTCGCCCGCCGGAGCATTGTCCAGCGTGACGACTGGGAAACTCGCCATCGTCGATTACCCCTGCACGCCGGCCGGGAAGGGCGCCGTGTCCGGCACCGCATGCTTCACAGCATCGCGGACCAGCACATAGCCGCCCTTGGCACCCGGAATGGCGCCCTTGATGAGCAGAAGCCCACGCTCCGCATCGTGACCCGCCACCACCAGATTCTGGGTGGTGATGCGCTCGACGCCGAGATGGCCCGCCATCTTCTTGTTCTTGAAGGTCTTGCCCGGATCCTGGCGGTTGCCCGTGGAGCCATGCGAACGGTGGCTGACCGAAACGCCGTGCGACGCTTCGAGACCGGCGAAGTTCCAGCGCTTCATCGCACCGGCGAAACCCTTGCCCTGCGTCACGCCGGTCACATCGACCTTCTGGCCCTTGGCGAAATGCGCACCCGTCAGCACGGAGCCCGGCGGCACCACCGCATCGGCACCGACGCGGAATTCCACTAGCTTGCGCGGCGCTTCCACGCCGGCCTTGGCGAAATGGCCCTTCTGCGGCTTGGTCACATTCTTCGGCTTGGCACGGCCGATCCCGACCTGCACCGCCACATAGCCATCGCGCTCGGCAGTGCGGTTGGCGATCACGCGCACTTCGTCGAGGTGCAGCACGGTCACCGGCACGGTCGAGCCGTCATCATTGAAAAGCCGGGTCATGCCGAGCTTGCGGGCGATCAGCCCTGTGCGCCCGATTCCCTGGCGGCCGAGAATGGCCATTGTCCTGTTCCCCTCGCGCCGCTCAGATCTTGATCTCGACGTCGACGCCAGCGGCCAGGTCGAGCTTCATCAGCGCGTCCACGGTCTGCGGCGTCGGGTCGACGATATCCAGCAGGCGACGATGCGTGCGGATTTCGAACTGCTCGCGCGACTTCTTGTCGACGTGCGGCGAGCGGTTGACGGTGAAACGCTCGATCTGCGTCGGCAGCGGGATCGGACCCCGCACGCGCGCGCCGGTCCGCTTCGCCGTATTCACGATCTCCCGCGTGCTGCCATCGAGCACGCGGTGATCGAACGCCTTGAGACGAATGCGGATGTTCTGGCTGTCCATGACGGGTGCGCCTGTTCCTCGCCGCCGCTTACTTCACGATCTTCGCGACGACGCCGGCGCCGACGGTGCGGCCGCCTTCGCGGATCGCGAAGCGCAGCCCCTCATCCATCGCGATCGGCGCGATCAGCTCGACATCCATCGAGACGTTGTCGCCCGGCATCACCATCTCGACGCCGTCCGGCAGCTTCACGATCCCGGTCACATCCGTCGTGCGGAAGTAGAACTGCGGACGATAATTCGTGAAGAACGGCGTGTGGCGCCCGCCCTCCTCCTTCGTCAGGATATACGCCTCGGCCTTGAACCCCGTATGCGGCGTGATCGAGCCGGGCTTCGCCAGCACCTGGCCGCGCTCCACATCCTCGCGCTTCGTGCCGCGCAGCAGCGCGCCGATGTTGTCGCCCGCCTGCCCGCTGTCCAGCAGCTTGCGGAACATCTCGACGCCCGTCACCACCGTCTTCACGGTGTCCTTCAGGCCGATGATCTCCACTTCCTCACCGACCTTCACGATCCCGCGCTCCACGCGCCCCGTCACCACCGTGCCGCGGCCCGAGATGCTGAACACATCCTCGATCGGCATCAGGAACGGCATGTCCACCGGGCGCTCCGGCTGCGGGATGTAGGCATCCACCGCCGCCATCAGCTCCAGGATCGCCTTCTCGCCGATCTCGGGGTTCTTGTCCTCAAGCGCGGCCACCGCCGAGCCCTTGATGACGGGGATATCGTCGCCCGGGAATTTGTAGCTGCTCAGCAGCTCACGGACTTCCATCTCCACCAGCTCAACCAGGTCGGGGTCGGCCAGGTCCAT
>JAESGD010000123.1_pt1 | contig 36676 bp, 34 predicted proteins | sample 9269581 | NCBI WGS metagenome assembly JAESGD01 (sample SAMN14515903, study PRJNA621661) | algae metagenome | isolation source: Cyanomargarita calcarea GSE-NOS-MK-12-04C and co-occurring heterotrophs from... | place: USA: Grand Staircase Escalante National Monument, Utah | collected 2007-12-30 | reverse complement strand
AAACTAAGTTTAATCGAACTCGATTAGAACTACCCAAAACTCACTGGATTGATGCTGCTTGTGTCGGGGATGTTAATACTCTAAAAGTGTTGACTATTAATATCCTGAGAGTAGAATCTACAGGACACGGCTGTAGAAGATATTGCCGCCTTAATAAGTTCGGGTTCCCTTGTACCGCCCCGAAACAAACATTCAAACATGTAAAGACTGGAGATTTAGTAAAAGTCGAATTAACTAAGGACAGAAAGAATATCCCTTCTGGTATTTATACAGGGAGAGTTAAAACCCCTACAGCTAAAGGATGCGAGGTGGTTATTAACGGATTTAGGGTATGTTTTTCAACTATGAAAGATGTGATTAAGCTTCATCGCAATGATGGCTATAGCTATGGCCGTTAAAGCTACGTTGGACTACTATTTACTACTAAATAATGAGATTAGATGCACAGACAGGCATTATTAAATATAAGATGTGCGGGCTAAAAGCCCAACGCCAGGTGCTACAACGGGGGGAAAATAAGCAACGCACTGGCTCCCCCACAAGAGTTTTGTCAATCTTGTGGGGTGGGCTTCTAGCCCGCCCGAACCAAAAAATAGCATTTGATGTTTATTTATGTCTACCTACTTACTAACACTACTTGCCAGTTAGTCAAGTGAAAATAAAATTCCCGGCTTCTTTAAAAAGTCGGGAATCTAGGTACAACTGTTATGAGGATTGCTATATCAGCACTTACTAGTTAGTCAGGTGTATCTTTAACCAATTCCTCATTAAAATAAGTCGAGGTTGTGCTGTAATTGAAAACTCAATTTTCATCCCGTCCGTGAACTTGGGCTGGGGGGCTCGTTGCTTCAACTGCTGTAAATGGTTCTAGAATTTTATAGGTGTGGGATGCTCCTTTAGGTACGACCCAGGAATTCCCTGATTCTAGTAGCAGAATTTGCCCTTCTATATGTAACTCTGCTCGACCATTAATGACATAACCAACGGTTTCATATTCCCGTGTTGTTGCTTCTTTGGCTTCTGCTGGTTCTTCATTTTCCCACAGACGCATAGAAACGCTTTTACCAGATGCGAGATATTTCTGGCCGAGTTGACCTTTTGGAGAATAAGCGGAATCTACTTTTTTAACACTGGTATCAGGCATCATTTTCTCCTTTTAGTTATTAGATGTAGGAATATCCAGGAATTATGAATTAACTAAGAGATGAGCGTAAAGAGAATTTATGAATTGTCTCTACCATAGTTAGCCGCTAATAGTTCGTAAGCAACAACTAAACTCTATGGAGTAAGAACAACTTTGATGCAATTGTCTTTTTTGTGCTTGAAAATTTCGTAGGCGTAGGGTGCTTGTTCTAGAGGCAGACGATGAGTGATAATGAATGTTGGGTCAATGTCGCCGTTTTGGATGTGTTCAAGTAAGGGTTTCAAGTACTTGTGAACGTGGGTCTGTCCCATCTTGAAAGTTAAGGCTTTGTTCATGGCTGCACCCATTGGTAGTTTGTCGAGGAAACCACCGTAAGCACCAGCGACTGAGACGTGACCAGCTTTACCGCAGGCAACAATGGCATTACGTAACGCTGTGGGTCGGTCTGATTCCAAACGTAACTCTTGTTTTACGCGATCGTAAAATCCCATAAAATCAGTTCCGTGTGCTTCCATTCCCACCGCATCAATGACAGCATCAGGCCCTCGACCACCGGTCATTTCTTTAAGGGCTTCACCGACCTCAATTTCTTCGTAATTCAATACTTCAGCCTTGCCGTATTCTTTTGCCATCTGCAAGCGTTCGGGAACTCGGTCTATGGCAATAACCCGTTCGGCACCTAACATAAATGCACTTCTGATGGCGAATTGGCCCACAGGACCGCAACCCCAAACAGCAACGATGTTACCAGGTTTGATATTGCAGTTTTCCGCTGCCATATAACCTGTCGGAAAAATATCCGTTAAAAATAATACCTGTTCATCCGTTAATCCATCGGGAATTTTGAACAACCCTACATCTGCAAAGGGTACCCTAGCATATTCGGCCTGACCGCCGGCATAACCACCGAATATATGGGAGTATCCAAATAGACCGGATGGGGAATGACCCATGATTTTTTCTGCCAACCAACCGTTAGGGTTGGAGTTATCGCACAAAGACCATAAATCGCTAGTGCAGAAGAAGCAATTACCACAGGCAATGGTGAAAGGAACAACCACGCGATCGCCTATTTTAACATTGGTAACGGCACTCCCAAGTTCAACGACTTCCCCCATAAATTCGTGACCCATAATATCCCCTTTTTCCATTGAGGGGATATAGCCGTTGAAAAGATGCAAATCGGAACCACAAATAGCTGTAGAAGTAATTTTAACAATTGCATCACGGGGGTTCAGAATTTTTGGATCTGGTACATTATCCACCCGCACATCATTGGCACCATGCCAGCAAACTGCTTTCATATTTCAAAAGTTAGGAGTGAGGAGTGAGAAGTTAGGAGTTAGGAATGAGGAGTTAGGAGTTGGGAACTATAAATTCATAACTCTTAATTCTTAACTCCTAACTATATTTTCCTAAGTATATTTTCGTAATTAAGGTGTTTGGTAATAACCTTCTTTAATTCCAGTTATTGGTTCAACTGCTTTTTCAACGCTTTTCTCAGTGGAATTCAAAAACTCTTTTGTACTTTCAGGTAGGGGTTCATCAAGGTTCAATTTTTCGCGGACATTATCAGCGATTTCTTTGAGGGGATTTGCGCTTTTGATATTATTAGCGTGATTTTCTACTTTTCCTTCCTCAGGGGTGCCTTTGTAATAATAACCGTAAGGAGATTTTACCGTTTCACCTTGCGCTTGCTCAATTTCATTTCTTGTTGCTGACGCACGTTCATGTGGCTGCTCACTGGGAGTTAGTAAGTTTTTTGCTCCTTCTCTAACATTACCAGCAGCATCTTTCAAATTATTTTTTGCACTTTCTACCAACTTGTTACCGTCTCTGGTACTACCTGTTTGAGCGGCATCGGGAGTACCTTTATAATAATAGCCGTATGGCGATTTAACAGTTTCTTCAGCTAAAGCATTACCGGAACTAAAAGCCTGGGCTGTAAAAAAGACAAATCCCACCAACAAAACTGTGAAAATTTGACCCAAGAAGTGATTTTGCAACCAAGAAAATACGCGGTTCATAAAAAAAAGCTCCAAATTTATAAGTGGGGAGTTAAGAGTGATAAGTTAAGAGTTAATGATATTTAATTCATAACTTATAACTCCTAACTTGATTTACGGTTTAAGTACAACTTTGATACAGTTGTCTTGTTTTTGTTGAAAAATGTGGTAAGCGTGTGGTGCTTCTTGTAGGGGCAGTTGATGGGTAACAACAAAAGATGGATCGAGTTTTCCATCTACAATCAGTTGCAATAATTTATGCATATATTTTTGTCCATGCATTTGTCCCATTCTAAAGGTTAAACCTTTATTGAAAGCTGCACCAAAAGGCATTTTGTCCACAAACCCACCATAAACACCCATAATTGAAAGGGTGCCACCTTTACGACAAGCAAGCATCATTTGTCGCAGAACGTGAGGACGATCGCTTTCTAATTTCAGCTTTTGTTTTGTCTGGTCGTAAAAGTCTTCAAAACCGATGCCGTGCGCTTCCAAACCCACTGCATCAATACAAGCATCGGGTCCCCGTCCGCCGGTCATCTCTTTTAACGCTTCACCAGCATCAACTTCTTCATAGTTAATAACTTCAGCTTTAGCGTATTTTTTTGCCATTTCCAAGCGTTCGGGGAAGCGGTCAATTCCGATTACTTTTTCTGCACCCATCATGTAGGCAGTAATCATTGCAAATTGACCAACAGCACCACAACCCCAAACTGCGACAGTATCCCCCGGTTGAATATCGCATAATTCCGCTCCCATATAACCAGTGGGGATAGCATCAGAGATGAACAATAGCATCTCATCTGACAAATCCTTGGGAACTTTTACAACACCAACATCAGCAAAAGGTACCCGCACATATTCAGCTTGTGCCCCTGCGTAACCCCCGAAAGTATGAGAATAACCGTAAATTGCGGAAGTGATACTGCCGAAAAGCTTTTCTTCCATCCAGCCTTTGTGGTTGGAATTATCGCAAAGCGACCATAAATCTTGTTCGCAATAATAGCAACGACCGCAACCAATCATCGATGGTACAACTACGCGATCGCCTATTTTTAAATTATCAACTCCACTACCAACTTCGACTACTTCCCCCATAAATTCGTGACCAATAATATCACCTTTTTGGACTGTGGGAATGTAGCCACCATATATATGTAAATCTGAACCGCAAATCGCTGTGGAAGTAATCCGAATCACAGCATCACGAGGATTTATAATTTTCGGGTCAGGAACCGTTTCCACCCGCACATCATTAGCACCGTGCCAACAAACAGCTTTCATAATATTTTTCAGAGTGAGGGGTGAGGAGGGAGGAGTTAGGAGTTAGGAGTTAGGAGTTAGGAGGGAGGGTTGAGGAGGGAGGAGTTAAAAGTGAGGAGTTAGGAGGGAGGAGTTAAATATAAATTCTTAATTCTTAATTCATAACTCCTAACTCACAACTCCTAACTCTTAAGTTTTTATCCCCCTTTCGGTTGTCCTTCTGTGGTGGCAATTTCTCCAGCTTCCATCAGCATTTTGAAGCGACGTAAATCATCACCAATTTGCTGTTCTGGTTCTTCACCGAAAAGTTTGGCAATAGCAGATGCTAAGACTCCACCGGGCGGGTTATATTCAAGAACAACTTTCACTTCAGTCCCGCGATCGCCTGGTGCTTTCGAGAAGCGAACAAAACCTGAGTTATCTACATCCGCACCCTCCACAGAAGCCCAAGAAATAAACTCATTTTCTCGGTCTTCCAAAATATCTGCATCCCATTCCACACTACTTCCCAAAGGTGCATTCGCTATCCAATGTGACCTTTTGTTGTCAGACACCTTCACATTCTTCAGGTGCTTCATAAACTTGGGAAAATTCTCAAAATCGTGCCAAAAACGATAAAGCTCGTCTGCAGGCTTATTAATAGTTACCGTCTTTTCTACCTTGATAGCTTGATTAATCCCAATAGCTTCCTGGGCTTTTTGGATCGTACTTTGTTTGGTCACACCTTGATAAAGCAAACCACCACCAGCGAGTGCAGTCAAGGCTCCCCGCAACGAACCTTGCTTTAAACCCATCAGCACCATAGCACCACCGCCAATGAGTGATGCCCAGCGCTCAGTATCACTTGCTTCAGCCTGATTTTTACTCAGGCTCTCTCCCGATGTCGAACTCATTATTTTATCTCCTTATATTTATAAATGAACCGCCATAGACACGTAATGGCTTCCCTCCAAGTAAACGCCAACGCACCTCTGCGGTTACAAATACTACATACTCACAGATGCGCCTGTTGTCGGCTTCCCAGGCTTGACCTCCGACCCCATATGCATCCGATAAACCTCAACTAGACGTTGTTCAAACGTCAATAAATCCTTATGAATCTCAGTGAAAATTGCAGTTGCTACCGGATCGGTGAACATCGCACACAAATTGCCGATATCACCAATACCCGTCTGCACATCCCCCAACGCAGAGCGAATTTGATAGATATCGTCACTACCAGTCATCGCTGTTTTCACCTTCGCATACTGGTTGGCGATATTTGCAGCTAAGGAAGGTTTTTCACCCAATTTATTAAGATAACTCTCCACCATATCGATATGGCGTTGTTTATTGCCAATCATCTCCCCAAAGAGAGATTTTGCTTGAACATCAGATTCTTTTTCAGCATACTTCTCCAACGCTTCCAAAGAATAACGCTCACCAGCAAGGGCTGTATTCAAACCCTTGACAATATCACCCTTGGTTGAACCACCCCAAGCATCAGCCACTTTCCACCATTCTGCACTGCTGTCATTTTCATCAGGCAATGCGGCATCTTTGCCACCGTAACCCAAACGACTCAAGATAGCAGTAGTAAAAATTGCCAAATCTCCTGGCTGACGGGATGTAATCAAATTCCCATCAACGACCAAAGGCTCATCTACGTATTTAGCTCCTGCATTCTCCATATCTTTACGGATAGCTATGAAGCCTGTTGCTTGCTTGCCTTTGAGTAAATCCCCTTCAATCAAAACTTGGGGACCATGACAAACCGCAGCTATCAATTTACCTTGCTGCATTGCCTCTTGAACAAAGCGGACAGTGTTTGGGTTCATCCGCATTTTATCAGGAGCCATACCACCGGGAATTACCACCGCATCAAATTGAGAAGCGATCGCCTCTGTCGTGGTAGCATCTGGTTGTTGAGAAACTTTCCCTTGTTTACCCTTATAAGTTTCGTTCATGCGGGAACCGAGAACAACTACCTCAAATCCCGCTTGCTTTATTCCTTTATAAGGAACTTGAAATTCTGCATCCTCTACCCCATTTTCGATGAGGATAGCGACTTTTTTGTTACTAAAATGATTGTTATTTAACGCCATGAGAGTTCCCTAATAAATTTTAATTTGGAATTACTTAAGCAGTTGCTTTACTTGTAGATACTGTGTCAAACAATTCTGCATAATCTTCGGAGAAATTTGCCCGAACATCGGCAAACTCCCCAGGACTAACTGCATTTTGCAATACCGTAAACACAGCCTGTGCATGAAGCTTGGCAATGTTTGGCTCTACATTTTCCTTTTCACTTACACGCTTAATAAATTCTTCCATACGAAAGAATTGACCGTTTTCTCCTTCACGTCCCCGCAAATATTCGCCTAATTCCTTTGGTAATTGTGAAGCCAAATCTTTGCCCTCATCGCCAACCATCCGATCCCTAATCACTTCTAAGGTGGCGTAGGTTGCACGTTCTGCCTCTTCTTTGGAGTCTACTTGAGCAAGGCTTTGTACGTGCTTAATAAATTCATCGTACTTCATTTTTTTCCTCCGGTTGGCAAAATATTTGAAAAATAACTGATTATGACTCAGTAGCTTTAAATTTCTAGATATCAGCCAATTAAAAAAAATAGTTATGAGCCATGTTTCTAATAGTTAGAAGTAATTTGCTCAAAACTCCTAATTCACAACTCATAACATTTTATTGTCCAGTGGCTTTACCATGAAGTCATACATACCAGAGTATGCATCAATTGCTAAGTTCTCTTCGTTCCAAAGGGATAGATTTTTTTACTTCTAAAGTTATACATCCACTGACAGACAATCCATTTCAAAGAAAAGGTTATCGTGAGGAGGCATATTAGGGTTAAAGCATTTTAGATTTGAGATTAGCTATACAAAGCGGTATTAAATGCAAAACGGTTTTGTGAAAGTAGCATAGATTTTCATTCTAAAACCCTTACCCTGCGTTCGTTTCAGTTCTGTTTTTCGTTCTTGGTGTTAATATGGTCAAACAAAAAAAATTCGAGAATCAATCAGATGATTTACCGCAGGAAATTACTGAATCCTACGGTACTGGTGTCAAAGAACAACCGGGAAATAACATCGGTGGACGCTCAATGCGTGATGAAATGGCTGAATACACAGAAACCAGCCCCGAACTGACGGGTGGTGATGTCGATGCTTATTGGCAAGATGCAGATGCTGTTGGGGATGAAGCTGTTGGTGGTAGTACTGCCACTCCCGATCAAAATGTGACTGAAGATTTAGAAAAGGCTGTTGGGCTGGAAATGGACGATAAAGCGTTTCTCCGTACTAACGATATTTTAGAGGAGCGTGACGATCGCCGTTGGGAATTAGACCCGACGTCAAGTGAAGATTATCAGCAACGGAAGGATTAACAAATTGGGAGTTCGGAGTTAGGAGTTGGGATCAGGATTATTCTTGACTCCTAACTCCTAACTCTTTACTTCATTTTCTGTAATGATACGTTAGCTAGCAAAACAAGCCCATTTAAGTGGGTTAGATTAGAGCTTCACCATTAGGTAGAAATGGTATAACAATTCTCTCCTTAATTATTCTTCTCTATGGTTTAGATACATCTGTCTTCAGTAGGGTTAAAGACTGCATATTATTTTGTTAAGGTTGCTACTGAAATCAATTAATAGCAATCGGAGTTAATTATGACCTTTACTCAAACTGGCGATCCAACTATTCGCGAACACGTACAAGCTTTTCAAGGTTTAGATGTAGATGACCAACTAGCTTTGTTTTGGTTTATTTACAAAGAAATGGGTAAATCAATTACCCCAGCAGCACCAGGTGCTAGCACTGTTTCTCCTCAAATTGCGGAAGGCTTGTTTAACCAAGTGAAAAGTTTGTCTCACGAGGAACAATTACAACTCCAGAGAGATTTAATTACAGGTGCAGACAATCAACTTACCCGTGAATACGGTTCTTTAGGTGATACCACCAAACTACTATTTTGGTATCTTCTAGCTCAAGGTATGGAAAATGCAACTATCATCCCTATGCCTGCTAACTATCAGCTTTCCTCTCAAGCAGATGAACTGTTGAACAAAATTAAAGGAATTCCTTTTGAGCAACAAATCACTCTTTTCCGTGATTATGTATCACCAATGGGTGCTGAAGCAAAAGGTGGTGCTGAGATTTAAAAAATAGGTTAACGTCCGTGGGTATTTGTTAAAAATAGCTAACAATTATCTATCAACTAATAGTTATCAGTTCAATACGGGTGAAGCGCATTCACAGTGATTTTAAGACTTCTGAACAAATAACAGATGTCTTAAAATCATTGTGATCGCCAAATACTGATGATTTAGTTGTTCCCCTGAAACGGATTAAAAAAATAACATTATTTCCGACGACTAAAGCAAAAAAAATGTTAAACCAAGGACAAATTCCTAGAGAAAATACTATTAAGAGAAAGCATCTAGTTTCCAGCTTAATTACTGGCCTAATTCTAGGTGCTATTGCTGGTACACCAATCGGTTGGTTTGCTCATCGTTTTTATTCTCAACAACGTCTTGCTCAAATTTTGGTTTGTCGAGAAAATAATCAAAATCAACCTGCTGCAGTCGTTGAATCTATTTGCGGTAGCAGATTTTAAATATGTAGCAAAGGATTATTACAGACCTCTTCTTGAAGCGGTTAATTCTTTCTTCTGCGTACCTCACTGGTTGAGGGAATCGCTATAATTTATTGTTTCATCCGCTCCGTAATTAGACCGACAATAGCTGTAACTAAATCTGCTGGTTCTACAGGCTTAGTCATATGACGCTGAAAACCTGCATCAATTGCTTTGTCGCTGTCTTGTTGTCGGGCATTGGCTGTCAAAGCGATCGCCGGAATTTGTTTTGCTCCTACCTGTGCTTGTTGTGAGCGAAGTTGTCGTAAAAAATTATACCCATCCATGTCAGGCATGGAAATATCGCTGATTAAAACATCTGGTTGAAAGTCTTTAAGTACGGCAAATGCTTCAGCAGCAGATGAAACCGTCGTTACAACCGCTCCATACTCACTGAGTGCAAAATTCATAAATTCGCGGGTATCAGCCTCGTCATCAACTACTAATATCCGCAAGTTAGAGAGGGCTGAGTTCTGGATGTTTTCTGAGGAACTATCAACACTCAATAACTTTGGCTCGGGACTTTTAATCAGAGGTAGGGTAACAGTGAAAGTAGCACCTTGCCCAACTCCTGGACTATCGGCACAAACGGTTCCACCATGTAATTCTACTAAGTGACTGACAATTGCTAAACCCAGTCCCAACCCATCTTTACCTCTTGTTGTTGTGTTATCAGCTTGACGAAAGCGGTCAAATACATAAGGCAAAAAGTCTGAACTGATGCCTTTACCTGTATCGCTTATTTTAATGACTGCTGAGGACTCAATGTGGTGAGGAGGGTGCTGCTGAGTGGGGAATGAAGAGGAGCTTAACGACACTTCCACCCTTCCACCAGGGGGAGTGAATTTGATGGCATTGGATAGGAGGTTGCCGATAATTTGTTGTAAACGGTTGAAATCTCCGGAAACTTGGCTCTTATTAATATCAAGTTTGGATTCAATCTGAATTTCTTTGGCAAGAGCCGTTGGGCTGATGACATTGATTGTTGTCTCAATGATGCCTTTGAGATTAACTGGTATAAGGTTGAGACGCAGGTTCCCACGAATCATCCGCGAGACATCAAGTAAGTCTTCTATCAATTGAGATTGAGCTTTGGCGTTGCGCTCGATGGTTTCTAAGGCCCGGTTGGTGTTGGCTTCGTCAAATTTGCGAGTTCGCAGGAGTTTCGCCCAACCGAGAATCGAATTGAGAGGCGATCGCAATTCGTGGGAAACTATAGCCAGAAACTCGTCTTTGCTGTGATTGGCTAATTCTGCTTGCTGACGTGCCGTCTGTTCCCGTTCTAAAAGTTGGGCACGTTCGGCCTCTAGTTGTTTTTGCTCGTGAATGTCTGTACAGGTACCAAACCATTTGACAATCTGTCCCAGGTTGTCTTTTATCGGTAAGACTCGGACTAAATGCCAACGATACATTCCATCAGAACCCCGACGCAAGCGATATTCTATCTCAAAATTCTGTCCTTTTTGCCAAGCCTGAAACCACCGTTGTTGAGCTTCTTGTGAATCGTTTGAATGTGTTGCTTTTAACCAACCTAATCCCATTACTTCTTCTAGAGTCAGTCCAGTATATTCCAGCCCACGCTGATTGACATAATCAATTTTACCAAGACTGCTTGCTGTCCATACGATATGGGGTATGGCTTCTGTTAGATAACGGTGGCGTTCTTCACTTTCACGAAGGGCTTCTTCTGTATGTTTGCGTTCGGTAATATCGATTTCCACACCATCCCAAACAATCCTCCCATCTTCTAAAAGACGAGGTGCGGAACGCAGTTGCGTCCAGCGAATTTCACCCCGAGTTGTGCGTCTTTGCACTTGAAGATCGATAATTGAAAAATTTTCTATTGATTGGGCGATCGCCTGGTTGACTCGTTCCCTATCTACTGGTAAAAATTGCTCTTCAAGCAGATTCAAATCCTCCATGAGAGCGTCGGGCTTGAGTCCAGTCATATCCTCAATCCCGGCGCTGATATAAGATAAACGAGGGCGACCATCTAATTCCCTAACTACTTGATATAATACGCCGTTGGGTAAATTGTCTCCCAGCGATCGCAATATCACTTCCTGCTCTTGCAAGGCTGCTTCTGTTCGTTTGCGCTCTGTAATATCGACAACAAAAGCCACATATTCATCTTCTTGTCCTTGTACCCGAGCGAAACTCACCAAAATCGGGATGCGGGTTTTATCTTGGCGAATCAATTCTTTTTCTGTGGGTTCAGTTCTCCCTATTGCTTGCAACTGTGCCATTTCTTGCCCATCCATTTGAGCATACTCCGTGGGAGTAATCGTTCTCCAGTTAATTCCCGACTCGCAAAACTGCCAGCGTGTGTAACCCAGCATCACCAAAAATGCCTTATTGGTTTCGATGATTTCTCCTCTTGAGTTGGCGAAGGCGATACCTATCTGAGAAGTTTCCACCATGCTTTGCAACCGCTCTTCGTTGCGACGCAGTTTCTCTTCTGCTTGCTTGCCTTTCGTAATATCCCTGGTGCTACCAACCACTCGGATTGCCTGACCTTCTTTTGAATGCACGACAATTCCCATGTCTTGCACCCAGAGATAATGACCATCATTGTGAAGCACTCGATACTCTAAACAATAGCGGTCTACTGTTGACATATCCGGCATTTTTAATCGACTTTGTGATAAATCTTCTGGATGAATGCGATCGCGCCACCATTCCAAAGTCGGCTGAGATTCTTCTAATGTATAACCCAGAAGCCTGGTTAACCCGTGAGTTCTGTCAACAGTATCATTTTCAATATCCCAATCATAAATGAGGCAATTCACCGCCCCTGCCGCTAGTTCAAATAGCTCGTTGGCACGAGAAAGTTTGATCTCAGTTAATTTCCGGTCTGTAATGTCTTGACAAATACCCAAAATTTGATGGGGCAACCCGTTGGGGGTTCTGCTAAAAACAACTTCTCGTCCAAAGAACCACCGCCATTCTCCGTTACGGTGTTGCATTCGATATTCTTTCTCAAAAATATCGCCTTCTTGTGCCAAATAAAATCGCTCAATTTCTGCTGGAACATTGGCGAAATCCTCTGGATGGATGAGTCTGGGCAAAAGCTCACTTCCCATTCCCTGAATTTCTTCTGTTGTGTAACCCAGCAATTCGGCGACCTGACGATTTGTGTAGATATTGCGGTCGGCGATTAAGTCGTAAAGGTAAAATATCCCAGGGGTAGTGTTGGCAATTTCCTCGATAAAACGCTGACTTTCCTGCAACTGCTTCTGGGTTTGCTGATGCAGGGTAATATCTCGTCCTTCAAAAATCAGCAGCACCACATCTCCCACTTCATTTTTTACAGGTTTGAGGGAAAAATCGATGGTTGAGATTGTGTTGTCTACACCTAGAACATCGACTTCATAACGAACAAACTCACCTGCAGCAGAAGAAGCGATCGCTTGTTGTAATTGCACCTGTGTTTCTTGGGATGTCCACCATCTCGCTTCCCAAAAAGGACGTCCCAACACATCAAGAGCCGTTATTTCAACATAATCAAGGGCGCTTTGGTTGGCTTCTAAGAGCGTACCATCACATCTCAACAACCCAAAAAACTCAAATATCTTGGGGACAGGGGGATACTCCGAGGGAAGACGTGCCACACTTGTTTGCAGTTGCTTCCGGAATCTATTTTCAATCGCACTCCCTAGAGAAGAGCGCAAATCAAGAGCAGTAATCTCTTTTTTGACTAAATAATCATCTGCGCCACTTTTAATCGCTTTCACCGCCACAGCTTCATTTCCGTGCCCTGTAAGCATAACTACAGGTGGACACTGAGCGCCTATCTGCTGTTTGAGTTCAACTAAAAACTGCAAACCATCAATATCTGGTAGCCGAAACTCCAATAAAATCCCGTCAATAATTTGCCTTTGACACAACGCCAACCCAGCTGCAGCAGAGCCTTCTTCCAAAACGGTGTAAGCAAAATCTGGATCTTCAAGAAGATATCGATGATAAGTTGCTCGGTCTTGTGAGCAACTATCAACGATTAAAACCGTGCGGTGTTGTGCCATCATAAATCAAAAAAATGTATATTTAATTACTTTTTTTGAAGAAAACGAGCAATCATCAACAGTAACTCCGTGGGATCTAGAGGTTTGGATATATAATTTTGAAAACCCGCAGCAGTTGCTTGGTCGCTATATTCCTAATGGGCATAAGCAGTTAAAGCGATCGTCAAGATTGTACCACCATCTTGTAGTGGCATTGCTCGAATTTTCCGCATTCTATTGTAGCCATAGATACTAAGCATCGCGATATTACTCAATATTAAATCTGGCTGATAATCTTTGAGTATAGCTTCTTGATCAGATCCAGAAGAGGCGATCGTCACTCTTGCGTCAAAATCTTATAACAATAAACAGAGAATTTCTTGAGTACCAGCAAGTACTAGCAGGCATATTTATAAGCATAACCATCTTGAGACTGTTCGTTGTTGCGATCGCTATCTATGGCTAAGGGTGCTGATTGGAGCGAAAGTTAATTTTGAGCTACTAATTTTTAAGAGGCAACTAAATACAACTAAAATATAGGTATAGGGCACAAAAATACAGAAAAAGGGCAAAGAGAATGCCCACCCCACAACATAAAATGTTTTCTTGTGGAATGGGCACCTCACCCGCCTTATATTCAGCCTATTTGTACTAAGCTAATTACCTTTTTGCAAGAGTTAGAAGCGGTAGCCTAAACCGGTTTGGAAGCTTAGTGCATCAGCATCACTACCTTTGTAGGCGTTAATGCCCCACTTCGCATCGCCATAAAGAACGACGTTTTTAGCAACTTCAGATTCAGCACCAAGGGTAACTACAGGTGCGTTCTTGTTTCCCAATTGGCTAGCTTGACCTTCATCAGTTTGAAAAGAGTAACCACCGCCCAGGTATACATTAGTGTTTTTGGCAATAGGTGCATCATAAGTCAGCATCGGCATGATTGCTGTTGAATCACCGCCAAACAAAACAGAACCGCGAACAGAAGCCGGCGCATTGGGAATAGCATAGCGTCCTTGGACATTACCGCCGAATGTCGCTGCATCATTTTGTCGTCCACCATTAGTAACGCCAGCAGCAACACCAGCACCAATATAGCTACCAGTCAGACCCTTTGGTTGAATATTTTCTGTAGTTTGAGCAGAAGCAATTCCAGCGCTTAAGACAACAGAAGCAACAGCAAATGCAGAGGCTGCGAGTTTTGCAAGTTTCATAATTTTATCCTTACTGGAGTTGTGTTTAATCCTTGTTTTCTATTACTAGAATCTCTTTTTTTACCAGCTTTAACCTCGCACACTTAGGTCACCCGATAGGATGAATGTTTTCTCACCCAGTTGGCAGATCGGCTTAAAATGCTGACACTTTGGTGGAGAGTAGGTCAGCTTCGCGTATATGTTTGAATAAGTAGAAAAGGCATAATTAAATACAAAATAGGCGGTTCGGATGCCCATCCCACAATATAGATAAAACTCTTGTGGGATGGGCTTGCAAACCGCCCTATCAACATAATTTTATTTTAGGTTTAGCGTCAGCGTAAGGATTTTGCCATAAAACAGGCAAGATACGTAGTGATATCTAACGATGTCGTGGCGTACGAGGATTTGAAAGTCAAGAATATGGTGAAGAACCACCACCTAGCTAAGTCAATTTCAGACGCATCGTGGTCATTGTTTCGTCAATGGGTTGAGTATTTTGGGAAAGTTTTTGGTGTAGCAACTGTTGCTGTACCGCCGCATAATACTTCTCAAAATTGTTCTAACTGTGGCAAGAAAGTTCAGAAAACATTGTCAACCAGGACTCATTGTGGAACTGTTCTAGACCGCGATCGTAATGCCGCCCTGAACATCCTTGAGATAGGACTCCGTAACGTGGGGCGTGGGGCACACGGGAACGTCAACGTCTGTGGATGAGACCGACAAGAGCTTGGGTGGGGAAACTTCTCCAAGTAAGCCGACTCGTGGAAGCAGAAAGTCTAAGAAGTGATTCAAGGAATCCCACAGGCTTTAGCCGTGGGAGGATGTCAATTATCTAGAGCTAGAACGAGTTGCTTCATTCGGATCGCGATAAGCTTGAGGTTCTTCACGATTGCGAGCAAACAGACCTCCTAAACCAGCCAGACCCAACAACCCTAACCAACCCCAACTAGAACCGCGATTTTCTCTTACTCCAGTGCTTCTTTGGTAAGTGGTAGTTGTATCTGTATTTGTGGTACCTGTAGTGCCAGTTGTGCCCACACCACTAGTACCTGTGCTATCAGTACCTGTAGTGCCAGTTGTGCCCAAACCACTAGTACCCGTGCTACCAGTACCTGTAGTGCCAGTTGTACCTGTTGTACCTGTGCTATCAGTACCTGTAGTCCCAGTTCTGCCTATACCACTAGTACCTGTGCTATCAGTACCTGTAGTCCCAGTTCTGCCTATACCACTAGTACCCGTGCTATCAGTACCTGTAGTCCCAGTTCTGCCTATACCACTAGTACCTGTGCTATCAGTACCTGTAGTCCCAGTTCTGCCTATACCACTAGTACCTGTGCTATCAGTACCTGTAGTCCCAGTTGTACCTGTTGTACCTGTGCTACTAGTACCTGTCGTGCCAGTTGTACCTGTTGTACCTGTACTTGTGCTTCCAGTGCTACCTCCCCCAGAAGACCCACTTTGGGCGGAAACCGGTACACTTAAAGACAAAGTAGCTAAACTAATAGCAAAGACACTACTGCAAATCGTTTTGGACAAATCTGAAGGCTTCATAATTTAGATTCCCATTAATGATTGTAAATGAGTGGCACTGTTTACTGCTCTTAAGTCTTGTTACTAATTCATGCAGATGAAACTTCCATTCATAATTCAGTAGAAAAGTTCTAGCTTTTGAAATAAATGGAAAATTTTATTTAATAACTATTATTAACTTAGGTATTTTGGAATCCTAAATTAAAAAATGTTTTCCCGGTCTTTCCCGCTCTATCTATTCGCTATTCTTAACTCCTGTAAAACTCGCATCTCTAAATAACTGATTGAGCTTAATCTTTGTTTACACTCATTAGTAGAATAACTGCTAGTCTTTTTCCTCATCTCCTACCATAGGCATAACTATTGTTCTACCAAAAGATTAGATTTTATTTCAAGCAAGCCTAAAAACATGAGTACAGTCAGGGACTTAAGAGGATGTTTATAAAATAAAGATAAAATTAATGTAGGGTGCGTTAGACCGACGACAGTATATGATTCTAAGAAAAAATGTGATTCAGTCGTAACGCACCATTATGTTTGGTGCGTTACGACTCAAAAAATATGACAATTAACCCGTTCATACCTATCTAGCCTGCCGACACCCTACGACGACTGAGGACTTCAAATCCTAAAAACTTCTGACTTTTGTCTTTGACATTTTCTTAATTAAATTCAGCAGATGCCCCATAATCTACCACTTTCGGGCTTTGTGATTTCAACAAAGCTCCATTATTTAGGGCTGTTAAAGCTGCGTTTGCCAAAATTTTATGAGTCGCAGTTGTTGGGTGAATCCCATCCCAAAATAAAAAATTGTCTGGATTTTCACACCTATGCAAATCATTTAGACAAGCGCTGATAACATTTGTGAAACCAAATTTTTCTGGATTGGCAATGGCTTGTTTGTATAAGTCATTGACATCAACTTTGATAATCTGAGTCTCAAAATCTATTGTCTGCTTAAGCTCATCTAAAGATTTTGCCAAACCAACATTATGGGTGGTTGTCAATAAATTTAAGCTATTAGAATTTGCACTATTGCGTGTAGCTGGAATCTTTCCTAAATCTGGTAAGTTAGCAACCATGATTTTTTTAGCACCTGCTTTCGAGAGAGACTGAATTGCCATCGATAAATTTTGAATTGGCCTTGTTGTTGCTTCAGCACCATAAAGATAATCATTGGCACCACCCCACAGGACGTAAAGTCCATTCGGATTAACTTCTGTATGAGCTTTTGTAAAATTATCAACTTGTCCTAATAAGCCTGTTACTCCATTTATTCCATCGCTTCCGGTAATCGCACCACCACAAGCAAAGTTAGTAATTTGTTCGGCTTTTAGTGCCAGTTTAGAGGCAAGATATTCTACCCATATTAATCCATTAGAATAACGTCCTTGGAAGTACGGAGGGCTAGGAGGATAGGCTCCTTTTGTCGCTTTATATATGTTACCGACATCTGACAGACTATCACCAAAGACATAGAGTCCATTAATATTATTAGAACTCTGTATTGAAGGTGCGAATACAACCATAATAAAAGATAATACCAACAGTACTAGTGGAAGAATAATTTGCTTTTTCATGCGTAATCAATAACTCTTTTCCGTCTGAAACGAAAGAGCGCTTATCCAAGGTCAAATTTAGATGCAATTAAAACTGACAAGGTAAATAAAAGTGAAGATTCCTCTTTTTGCCTTCTTAACTTTTAAACCTTTTTTGTGTAATACTAATTTCAGAAAAAATGCAACAAATAGATTATTCATCCTATCAAAGGGAAACCGTACCGATGGAAGGCGTATCCTGACGAGACGCTTGCGACGAGAGGGTAACAGTGCGGTTCTATAAATCAAGGTTTCTGGCAATTTCTGCGTAAGTCCTAAGATTGCTCAAACAGTCTCGCAATTCGTCGAGAATGCTTATCTATGGACAGCGAAGCGACATCGCTTTGTTTGACTCACCGCCCAATGAATCTAAAATTTAAAATGGTATAAGTTCCGTGTATTTTGATAGTTTCCCCTTAACATTTCTTAAATGTAACAATATCCTACGGAACGTGCTGGAGTAACAACCGTACTTTTGAAGGGTGATTTTCCTTCATGAAATGCAGCACGATGTAATGTTGTCTTAGTAACTACATCTAAGCTAAGTAAAGTTTTTCTCTAAATTCGTAGCCCTAAATTCATGCTGCGTTACGACTCTCAGCAATCTATCTTTGTGAGTCAGCACCAGCAACTACTAGTACAACAAGGCACTGATAAAGAAATAATATTTTATGGGCTTTTCAGCCATTTTATGTCGTAGGTTTATTAACGCCGTTGTGTACTAGTTGATTTAAATTTCAAAGCAATGATGCGCTTAATATCTGCTAGAAAAAATCTTCTTTGTCTCGTAGCGATCGCTCTAATTTAATCTTCCCTGAGTCTGCCCAAAGTCCTAAACATCTTGGTGGAAATACCTAATTCAATAGCCACTGCAAAAAATGTTCTACATCTCAATCGTTCCTAAGTGCAGAAATAATGGCAAATGTCAATGGTTATCCAACAAAATATTTATAGTGACTAACCCTTAGCCTTCATTATGACTTTTGGTTGGAATACTAACGCCCTAAGGCTAGGTCGCGAATCAAAGTAGTTTTAGAGTAAAGGTAGGCACTTACCGAAGAGACTTCTTCGCTACTGAGTGCTTTTGTACCATTGAATTGCCTAAGTAATTGATTGACTAAATCTGGATCGCTCAGTTTAAGAAGAACGCTGGTTTGTGTTTCTTCAATGACAGCCCATATTTGGCGCAGTATTGATGAGTCTAAGATACTCACTTCACGTCGGTTCATAATTCTTAAAAAATTAACTATTTCTTTAGATTCTATTCTAAAGGTTTCTAATATAAAAGCCAACCCCTAAACTAGGGGTTGATTATTAAGATTTGTTACAACGTATTTACAAATGATGTTGAAGTAAGGACCGAAGTTGGAAGAAGAAATAGCTAATAAAAATGCGCGTTCTGAGTTTAGAGCTTCAGTAAAAAAAAAGATGTTTTTCGAGTCCTTTGTAGCGCGTTCACGTAGTGTCTCGCAGAGAAGAAAAACAGTGTCCTTGTTTCAATCCGCTGCACCAAACCTTGACAAAATAGGAAAACGCCGTCAACAAAAAATGTCGTCTAAATTTTAAGATCCTACACTCCCCGGCGTTTTCCTATTTTGTAAGAGCGAAAACCCTTCCCACATGAGTGCTCATGTGGGTACTTCTTCCTTCTTTCTTCTTCCTTCTTCCTTCTTTCTTCGTGAATTATATATTGGATTCTTTAACTTAATTCATACAAATAATTATTCTCAGGAAGAATACAATTTTTAGCTGTTCGTTATATTTTCTTAAGGTTTATCGGTTTATGATTTGAGGCTGGCTTCTGAATTTGTCTGAATTGCTGATAGTTTAGAATCCGGGTCTGTTAACCGTTTGGCAAGAAAAAAATATGACTTTGATTTTAACTAACGATGATGGCATTGATGCTCCTGGAATCAAGGCCCTATTACATGCCGTCAATGGTCGAGAATTAATTATCGCCGCTCCTCGGGATCATCAATCAGGGTGCGGACATCAAGTTACTACCACTGGTCCCATTCTCGTTGAGAAGCGTTCCGATCGCGAGTATGCGATCGCCGGGACTCCTGCCGATTGTACCAGAATCGCGATATCACATATTAGTGAAAATATCAAGTGTGTTATTTCAGGGATTAACGCTGGTGGCAATCTGGGAGTGGATGCTTATATTTCTGGTACCGTAGCGGCAGTAAGGGAAGCAGCAATGCACGGCATTCCCGGTATTGCGATTTCTCACTATCGTAAAGGTAAGCAAGAATACAATTGGCAAGCTGCGGCACGGTGGACAGCCTCAGTTATAGATGATTTATTAACTCGTCCTCTAGAACCGGGAAGCTTTTGGAATGTGAATTTGCCGCACCTGCTACCGGAAGAAGGGGAACCAGAAGTAGTGTTTTGCCAAGCCTGCACCAAACCATTGCCCGTCAACTATCGCCTTGAGGGTTCAGAATTTTATTATGTAGGGAATTATCAACAGCGGTCTCGCACTGTCGGGAGTGATGTTGATGTCTGTTTTAATGGCAATATTGCCGTTACTCAGTTAAAAGTTTAAGAATCAGCCTTCAATCTTCATTTGATCCTTCTAGCAACGTCATCAAACGATCTATAGTTTGCGTAAGTTTGGTTAGTTTCTGCAGTGAATAATCTTGAGTTTCAGCAAGGGTTTGCACGGCATCACATAATGCCAAAATTTGGTATCCTTGCTGCTGCACCTGCTTCCCCTGTTCTTCAACTTGGATACTGAGAGTATCTACTCGCTCGCCAAGACGCTCAATTGTTTCTGTGGTAGCAAGTACTGCTTCCCCAATTTGTTCAACAATCGACTCTAAGCGATTAATTTTAACTTCGACTCCTGCAACAATCATTTTTTTAGCACCTCAATTTGAAATAGCATATTTACGTAAATTTACTGTTTAATCTGAAATATTTAATATCAGCTACAGTCAGCTGGTGCCCCAAGAAATAGTATTTCCGATTTGATTAAAGACACTTGCATGGAACCAAGCATCCAAGAATAATGCTTATGTCCACAACTTGGAGGTCTTTTTGCCCCCCAGCTAGATGGGAGCAAATAGCGTACTTGCTATAATTTACATCTGCTACCTATATCCTGCAATCAGTGGTACTTGACACGCAACAAAATAAACTAAGTATTTCGGAATATTTTGGAGATGTCTTTTTTGTGCCATTTGCATATGTATCAGTTGTTAGTTTAGGTCACTAACGTACGCACTCAATTGGTAGGAAATTCTAACACAACTGTACTTCATATCCACACCTCAAATGATTTTTCATCCTTCATAAGATATATTTAATTAGGTTTACCTAAAGTTTATAAATAATGATGTTCCTATCGATCTAGATGAAGATTCAGTAAATATACGGTTGAATTTGATTTCCAAAATAAAGCTAAGTCTATAGTCTAATTAAACATATGTAATTATACGTTTTTAGCTCTACACTCGGATTGGCAATGTATCAAACACCATTATCAACCGTTTTTGAAGGTGCAACTTCTTCTTGGAAATCAGAACTTAAACCTCACCCATCAGCGTTGTCTAAATTTAAACGTTGTTTGGATATTGTTGGTAGTTTAATCGGACTATTAATATTAGCAATTGTATTCGTGCCCTGTGCTGTCGCGATCAAATTTAATAGTCCAGGTTCAATTTTCTTTGTACAAGAACGTTATGGACTGCAGGGTCGCCCATTTCGCATCCGAAAATTCCGCTCAATGGTTTCTGAGGCTGAGGAATTAAAGTCTTTAGTAAAAAATGAAGCTGACGGGCAATTCTTTAAAAGCAAGAATGATTTCCGCGTCACAAAGGTGGGACGCTTCTTAAGAAGTACCAGTTTAGATGAACTACCCCAGTTTTGGAATGTATTTGTAGGGGAAATGAGTTTGGTCGGTACACGTCCCCCGACTGCGGATGAAGTGATTAATTACAGTCAGCGTCATTGGCTGCGTTTAAATGTAAAGCCGGGTTTAACCGGTGAATGGCAAGTTAGTGGTCGTTCTCACGTCAAAGATTTTGAGCAGGTAGTCGATTTAGACTTGCGATACCAAAAAAATTGGCATCCACTGTATGACTTATTATTAATCGCGAAAACATTCATCGTTATTTTCGGACGAGTCGGCGCTTTCTAACTGTTCAAAAGCGCACACAAGCCTTTTAGATCCCCGACAACTTTTACGAAGCCGGGGATTTGGACTTAAGTAAGTCGGCAAAATAAAATCAAGCCTTTTTAAACGCAGTAGGCGCTTCGCCTTCCCGTAGGGTAGGACAAAGAAGGTAAGCGCAGAGGTTCGCAGAGGTTTTTTGAGAGGATTCTCCACTTAGTGTAATAATTCCTCTACCTGATGTTGACTCCACAAGGTTCTGTAAAGTCCTGATTGTTGCAAAAGTTCTACCTGCGTGCCAATTTGGACAATTTGACCCTTATCCATCACAAAAATTCGGTCAGCGGCAGCGGCTGCAGAAAGTTGGTGCGTTATAAAAATCACAGTTTTGCGTTGGGTTCCACCAGAAAGATTTTTTAAAATTTGTGTAGCTGTTTGATTATCGACGCTGGAGAGGGCATCATCCAAAATTAACACTGGGGCATCAACTAACATTGCTCTAGAGAGGGCTGTACGTTGCCTTTGTCCGCCAGAAAGAGTGATTCCACGTTCGCCGACAATGGTTTCATATTGTTGGGGGAAATTCATAATTTCGGGGTGAATTTGTGCCAGCATTGCGGCAGATTCCACCTCTTGTTGTTCGCTGACCGGATCGCCGTAACGGATATTATTTTTGATAGTGGTGCTGAACAGAAAACTTTCTTGAGGAACGTAGGCGATCGCACTCCTTAAATCGGCTAAGGCAATTTTGGTAATATCCACTCCATCTAAAAATATTTGTCCCGGTTCGATATCTAATAACCGTGGTAGAGAATTTGCCAAAGTAGATTTTCCCGCACCAATTGTCCCAACAATAGCGATCGTTTCTCCCGGAGCGATGGTAAAGGTTACATCTTGTAAAGTGTGAGTAGTGGAACCGGGGTAAGTATAGCTAAAGTTTTTCGCTGACACTTCCCCTTTAAGTTGCTCTCTTGGGAGGTGAATTGAATCAGAATTATCTTTTATATTGGGTGTGGCTGTAAAAATCGCCTCAACGCGGTCAATACTGACTTCACCCCGTTGGTATGCGGTAATCGTGAATCCTAGCAAGGCTGTGGGGAAAACCAAACGCTCTACATAAATCAGCAGTGCGAGAAAATCTCCGATCGCCAGATTACCAGATGCGATGCGCGACGCTCCCAGCCAAATTATCACTAACGTACTGATATTAGCTAGTCCGCCAATCAGAGGAAACAGGGTATTTCGGCTTTTCGCTAGCTTGACGTTTGCCTTCAATAAGTTATTATTTCTTTTGCTAAAGGCTCGACGCTCGTTTTCTTCTTGGGCGTAAATTTTTATTAAGGCTATCCCGCTGATATCTTCTTGGATTAGTTCGCTGATGTCAGAAATGTTGTTTTGGACTTTACTTTGTTCGTTACGCAGGCGATCGCTAAACAGATGCACCAAAAAAAACAATACAGGATAGACAGCCAGTGAAGCTAATGTCAAATCCACACTTATTGACAGCATTATTGGTAACGTCAGGGCGTAAGCAAATACCGTATTCGCCAAACTAAGTACAGCAAAACCCAACAACCGCCGAATATTGTCCAAATCGCTGGTAGCTCGACTAATCAAATCACCTGTAGTATTAATAGCAAAATAGGCAGGCTCTAACGTGAGTAAGTGTTCAAAAATCCGTTGTTTCAGGTCAAATTCGACGTTGCGTCCGACACCAAACAGCCAAATCCGCGAAGCCATGCGAATCAGCCACATCGCTGATGTAAGTATTATTATCAGTACTGCGTCATAAATTATTTGGTTAAGGGTAAACTTTGTGGAGAGTTTGTCAACAGCAGAACGAATCAATAAGGGAATATAAACTCCCAGCCCATTCACAGTCAACAAAGCGAGAATTCCTAACGTCGCATCCCGCCAATGGGGACGCAAGTATGCACCGAGTTTTGCGAGCCGTGATTTTGCCATAATGAAGGAAGAAGGAAGAAGGAAGAAGGAAGAAGGAGTTCGTGGGCGATTTAAACCCACCACTAATCTACGATTTGGTGGGGGACTTGAACCCGTTTGGGAAGAAAACAGAAGACTTCTTCCTTCTGAAGAGCGTTAAAAGTTTTTATCTTAGAGTAAGCCGAAATTCGGTGTTCCTGTATGTATAGAAAGAAATAATAGTTTAAATAAGGCCAGCCACAAAGTTGAGGCTTTGTGGCGACCGAGAGAAATAATTAATTGTCCCAAGGCTAGGACTATCGAGGAGGACGGAGGAAACCCAAAACTTGGTTGAGATAGCTCTCCCAGACTCTAGTTGTGGCTTGGAGTGCTTCAGCATTGGGGAAAAAGTCTTCAATTCGCAATCCCCGATTGAGAACTTCTTGTGGAGTTTGCAAAAGTAAGGGTGCTTGCAAATCCAAAGAATTGAAAGCCACAGTTACTTTACCCAAATCTCCATCTGAAAGGATGGGATTGCTCACCATATCCGCAATTTGTCCTGGTGGTTTTGGCAAAATAGCTACGAGTGTCCCAGATGTTCTTACAGTCGGATTTGAAGCAATAGGTGCCCTTTCCAACAAATAAGCAACCGCTGGTGTACTTGCTATCAACAAAATCGCCAATGCCCAGCCAACCAATTGTCCCCCAGGTTTGTCTATACCTCCACCGTTCATTCTTTGTGCCGCAAAAATCAGCAGTAAAATTGATGCACCCAAAGGTTTAAGGGGAAAGGTAATTACCCGCAATAACGAAGCTACTGCAGGTTCAGTGGGGTTAAACAAAGACAAGGCTAGAACAGCCAACAGAAAAATTACTATGACTCGACCCAAATAATTACTATTTGGGTAGAACCTCTGGAACAATGAGTATACGATAGTACCAAGTAGCAGCCATAGTAATACCCGGCTTAACAATTGAAACATAGATTCACTCTCAAATCTTACTGCGCGGTTAGCCTATAGGTCTTGGGCGGTCGATTTATTTTACAGTCAAATTGTAATCGCACTGTTACTTGACTTCAAACTCCTCACACCCCACACACACAAACTACCGTCGTAGTGATTTTAGAGCAATTTCTCCAAAGTATGTCGATCAATTGTAATTTTCTACATCCGTGTTTGGGCATTAGTAAATTAAATTAATTGAGTAGTTGTCAAATCAAAAGGAAAAACTATGTCACCTGCAAAATCCACCGTTTTGGTGACGGGAGGGGCTGGATATATCGGTTCCCATACAGTGCTTGCTCTCAAGAATGCTGGTTATGACGTGGTAATACTCGATAATCTGGTCTATGGGCATCGCGATTTAGTCGAAAATATTTTACAGGTAGAACTGATAGTGGGTGATACTGGCGATCGCCCAATGCTAGATAATTTATTTCAAAGCCGCGAAATTGCCGCTGTGATGCATTTTTCAGCATATGCTTACGTGGGAGAGTCAGTCACCGACCCTGCCAAATACTACCGCAATAACGTAGTGGGCACTCTAACCCTATTAGAAGCGATGCTCTGTGCAAGTGTAAATAAATTTGTATTTTCCTCAACTTGTGCAACATATGGCGTGCCAAACGTAGTGCCAATTCCCGAAGACCACCCGCAAAATCCGATTAATCCTTATGGTGCCACCAAGTTGATGGTAGAGCGGATTCTTTCAGATTTTGATGTTGCATACAATTTGAAATCAGTTCGTTTCCGCTATTTTAATGCCGCAGGAGCCGACCCCAACGGTTTGTTAGGGGAAGACCACAATCCAGAAACTCATTTGATTCCCTTGGTATTACAAACTGCATTAGGCAACCGGGACTCGATCTCGATTTTTGGCACAGATTACCCCACCCCTGACGGTACTTGTATTAGAGACTATATTCATGTAAATGATTTAGCCGCAGCCCACGTTTTGGGATTGGAATATTTATTAAAAGGTGGTGACAGCGAAGTATTCAATTTGGGCAATGGTAGCGGTTTCTCAGTCAGAGAGGTAATTGAAGCCGCCAAGGAGGTTACGGGGTGTGAAATTCCGATTAAAGAATGCGATCGCCGTGCTGGAGATCCACCAGCACTCACTGGTAGCGGCGAAAAAGCAACAAAAATCTTGGGTTGGCAACCGCAGTACCCATCCCTGAAAGATATCGTTAGCCATGCCTGGGAGTGGCATCAGAAAAGGCATAAATAAAAGTTAGGAGGGAGGAGTTAGGAGTTAGGAGTGTTGAGTCCTGGGTTTGGAAACAAAATTTTCATTACTTACATCTTGCACCAAGCCGTAACACCTTAGAAGAGTGTCGCTATACATACAAAGACTAACTGTGTGAGCTATGCAAAGCGATAGTTTCGTAGCCAGTACAGGATTGGTCTGTATCATTAGACATCTTGATAGGGTAGGGATATAAGATTACTAATTCCTAACTCTTAATTCTTAACTCCTAACTCCGCTCCTCCCTACTCCCCACTCTTCTTCATCCGTTGCATTAGGAAAAAAATAATACCCATCACACCTAACGCTGGAAAAGCGATCGCCCAAATTGGAGATGTCTGATTTTGATTTTCCACCCCAGCACTATTCAAATTTGCGGCATCTTGCTTTGTCTTAGCTGCAGTCGCTGAACCCGCTGCAACGGTGACTTCAAACTTTAGCTCAAAGGGCTTGAAACTTTCCCCAGATGCTGGTTTCCCCCTCAGTTGTAATTGATACACTCCTGGTCTGGGGAATGTAACCTCTGCGCCCGGTATGCCTTTATACCGTTCTACAGTCATGGGTTGCAAAGCTGGCTCTAGCAGTGCTGGTTCTTTGACTGCATGGGGTTCGGCATAAATAGCTAACTGGCATTTACATTCTGATAAGGGAATAACTTTACCCCCTTTGCGGGTAAGGGCAAACCAGGCTTTGGAAGCTTCCCCAGCACGGGGATTATCGTTTGGTTCGATGTGGATAGTCGCACCGACATCTTCCGTTGTTTTTACTTTGTGGGCTTCGGCAGACTGATTTATCGTAATTGATGAAACTATTAGGGCCAGTAATATGCTGGAGCCGAGGAAGGAGCGTCTAATGGGTTCACCGTGACTTTGTTGGGGGAACATAAAACTTTTCTATGGATAACATTGACCAAAACAATTTGGAACGTATCAATACCACACCAAGGGTAACTATTCCCAAGGCGATCGCACTAGATTGATTCCCCCTATTTAATTGTAGAGAACCCAGGTAATGAGAACCAATCAGGACGGCATGAATTGCGGCGATGATTAAAGCTGGGACAGAGAGTAAATGAATTTGTCGCCAATGCTTGCCTAATGACTTCTGCAAGGAGTCAAAACTGGTGAATGCAGGGGGAATCATCAATACCAATGCGACCGCACCTGCAGCCATGCCTAATTGAAACTCTGGTGGCAAAAAGAAGAACGCAGCGAAATTCCATTCTAGGGAGTGTTGCATCATGTGAGCGGTGTGAGCAACAGACAGCACAAAAGCGCCTACTCCCAAAGCTCGACGATAGCGTAGAGGTGCAGAATACAGTTTGCTGATGGGACGAGCGATTAAAGTCATTATCAAACAAGTCAGTGCCGCGTGTCCGGTGTAATCTACCATTGTGTCGCCAGTCCGCAGCAAAGTTAACACGCCAATGGCGAGCGTTACCCAACCACCCAAGCGAAATAATTGACTGCGCTTGTCTTTACTTACCAAAGATGTAGATACGCCTACACCCAACATAGTTGGTAGGGTTCCCAATCCAAAAGCCAGCATTATGGCCCCACCTCTCCACAAATTTCCTGTTTCAGCGGCTTTAATTTGGGCTGCATACAAAAAACCACAAGGCATTAAACCCCAAGTCATACCCAAAAGTGCGGGTGTCCACCATCTGGTTTTTAGGGATAATTTCATCATCCCCGCACTCAGGCTAGAGTGTAAACTGCCCTGTAATAATGGGTGCAATACGGGAATCCGGGGCAAAAAGTCAGGTTTGATTTGCCCTAAACCAAACCAAATCAGCATTATTCCAGTGATGATTGCCATCCACTGACGTAATTCGCTACCAATACCCGCCCATTGTCCGCTACTGAGTAAAACTGAACCGATTGTCCCAATCCCAGCACCAACGAGGGCATAACTCAGCATCCGCCCTAGGTTAAGCAATAGATGAAATTTTAATTGCTGTTGCCAGTTGGAATTTTCCTGTTTGTGAGAAAGTGAAAATGCCACACTCAAGGGTCCACACATCCCAAAACAATGGCCAAAACTCCCCAAGAAACCTAAGGCGATAATGAGAAAAAAATCTAGCATATTGGGAATGAGAAAAAGGTAATGGGGCAATGGGAAATGGAATAATTAAGGACAAGTTTCTTCAAAACAATTTTTTTATCCCTATTCACTACTGCCTATTCCCTATTCTCCCTGGAAGCAAGGACTTGGACAATTGCAGTATCTTGAATCATCTTTCCATTATGAGCTAATGCTTGATGATTGTTGGTATTCAGGCTAACGGTGATTTCATTTTTACCGAGTTTGAGATTTCCTAGATAATACCAAGAACTATTTATATATAAATGAGCGTGCCCTTCTCCGGGTTCGGGTGCAAATTTAAAATTAGTAATTTTAGCTTCTAAATTCCATCCTTTCATTGAGTCTTTATGAATAACTAACTTGATTGATGGAATCGGTTGACCTGAGGAAATTTCCATCATTTTATGTTGATGTTTGGCATTATGATTGTATTGTGCTTCTACGGCAGAAATTACGAGATTTTTACCTAGTAAACTGAGGCAAAGAATTGTACTTGATACTAAGAATATTTTTTTTAACATTTTGGTATAAAGTCAATTTCATAGTGTAGTTTTAGTGATACTTTGCCTTTTGTCAAAAGACAAGTTGTCAAAGTAAGTAAGGTTTAAATTTCAACGCACCAGCGATATCGCGTTATTCTAAATCAAAAAGACGCGGTAAAATCTATGAAGAGATGGATTTGGTTGTTGTTGTTGGTATTAGGAGCGATCGCTGTGATGGGTATTGGTGGATTTTTTATGCCACCTCAGGAGTCACCGATTGTGAAAGCGAGTATTGAAACACCACAACAGCAGATAAAATACCCGCAAGTTTCACCTTCTAAGCTTTTTGCCCACATTCAGCAATTGAATTTTAAGCGGTTTGCTGAAAAAGAGCGAGTACGCACCCGAAATTACATTTCATCGGAACTGAAAAAAAACGGATGGAAACCTGAGCTAGAAAGCTTTGCCGAGGGTGTCAATATTTTTGCCGAACGTGGGGGAACTGATAAAAACGCTGGTGCAATTCTCGTTGCTGCACATTATGACACCGTTGCCATATCGAGTGGTGCTGATGATAACGCTAGTGGTGTGGCTGTGGTGCTGGAAGTTGCCCGTCTCCTCGGTTCCCGTGCAACACCTCGGACTTTGCAGTTAGCTTTTTTTGATCAGGAAGAAGTCGGACTTTTGGGTAGTAAAGCTTTTGTAGCTTCTTCAGCCCATTTGGAAAATTTGGGCGGTGCCATTGTTATGGATATGGTGGGTTATGCTTGCCATACCCCTGGTTGTCAGAAATACCCAGCAGGTTTACCCATAGCCCCACCTAGCGATAAAGGTGATTTTTTGGCGGTAGTGGGTGATGCTGAACATTTGCCGTTACTGGGTGCTTTTTTTGTACAGGGTGGGGAATCTAGCCTACCAAGGGTACTCAGACTTCCAGTACCGGTTAAAGGGTTGCTGACACCGGATACATTACGCAGCGATCATGCACCATTTTGGCTCCAGGGTGTGGGTGCTGTGTTGGTTACAGATACGGCTAACCTACGTAATATTAACTATCATCAACTGGGCGATAAACCGATGGGAATAGACCGCAAATTTTTCAATGGAGCGGCACAGATTGTGATGGATGCGACTACGAAGTTGTTAGAAAGTCGCAGTAGTTTGAATACGCCAGCATCAAATTAGGTGGATGATGGCATTAATTTTTATCGGTTATGGGTGAAAGTTTAATCCGTCAAGTTGTTAATTTAAGGATGAAGGGAAACAGCTAATTTTAGTTAAAAGTTAAAGTCATATCATGTCCGGTTAGTTGCCCATTCCGGTAGAAAGGTTACATATAACGTCTCTACCTGGTTGGGGTTAAACAGATGTATTGAAGTAATACAGCACTTTGCAAGTAAATGAAGTACACCCCCTCCCCTTGGCAAGGGGAGGGTTGGGGAGGGGTATTTCTGTACCTCACAAAGTTGAAATTTGCTGTATCAAGGCAATTTCTAGTCCAAGACTTGACTCCTGCTAGTTCATTCTTGCCCAACTAGTACTCTTCCAGATACTAAAAAATAAAGTCGCAGCAACCATTGCCCCAAGATTCCATTTAACAGAAGACTTAAGCAAGCTTAAACCACGAGAAGACTGAGCAACTTCAGATTGAGTCTTAATTTGTTCCTTAGCTTTTGTGACTTGTGATAAAAGTTCAGTTTTTAATTCTTCAGGTTTTTTAGCAGCTAGCGAGTTACCTTGGCTCTTAAGGAAATTATTTATTTGTTCAGGAGTAGCTTGGCTCAGTTGCTGTTCTACTTGTTTTGCCCGTGCAAATTGCTGTTTGGATAAAGTTTGAGTTTGAGTGATATTTTGGTTATTAAGCCGAACTGTGTTCATAACTCCTAGAGGAATTGATAGCATAAAGAATATTGCACACAATAAACATAACCAAGAAAACAGCTTTAAAAGAAGTAATTCCCATTTACTGCGTGAATGCAATTCTCCAAAAAATACTAGTACAAACCCAATAAAAGGTACAGGTACTCGTTCAACTAATGCCCCTAAAGTTTGAAATTCCCAAGCGGGATTCATAAATTGAGGTGGAAAGAAAATTTCAATTACATCGAATAATGCTAATGCTAACAAACCGTAGCCTAGAGTTCGCATAATACCGATTGAGGCTTGCTGGCTGAAAGCAAAACTCTTTAGCTCCTGTACTAAGGGGATTAATCTGTCGTTGTTCGATTTAGTCATGTTTTTACAATATATAATAAAAAACTAAGATTTGGGAAAGCGAGGTTGCCAGTATTTATACCAGGATAACCAGGCATTTTCTAAAGTTTTATAAGCAACTTCTTCTGAAGAATTGTTTAATGGAATCGATAAATGTGTCCATAGACAACGCTTATCAAAAAGCGGCTCTTGACTGACTAACCAAGACATTAAACGTTTTGGTTGCAAATCGTATATATAGCGATTTTGCTTATACTGTGCATCGGTAAAAGTACTTTTGCCCTTTGGATTGATACAAGCACTGAGATAGGCTTGTTGCTGGTGAATTCCAACACTATAAAAGCCAATATTCTCACGATATCGCATAGTTGGAGGGGATGAGTTTGAAATATAATTTCCGATGAGTTTCTTGACATCATAAATTGTAGAATAATGCATTTTAATATTTAAATATACATTATTTTGAATGTATTGATAATGTTTTTGAGCTATCAGTTCAGGATTTTTTTCAGGTAGTTTGACTCCTGAATTACTGCTACTGAATTGCCATTGCGGCAATGGTACTTTTTCTGGAAAAATAAAGGCAGTAAATGTATATTTATCTGACGAAGGAAATATAATTTCTTTACTTAAATTAAAAATAACAGTACCAAAAGTGAGAGCTAGAAGCGGAATGCGAAGTTGTTTCCAGATATTCATTGTTCTTTAGGACTTCCTTAGTTTTTATCTGGTGCATTCATACGCATTAATAACCAGCAAAATAATCCAAATAATAATACTGCAATCAAAGAAAAAATTAATGAACCATCACCATGATGCCAGTATTGAAATGCTTTTTGCTGACCGTTAGCTACTAAAATCGCTAGCAAGGCAACACGTAATCCATTAACGATGAATGCCAAAATAATAGCTACTACTGGAATAAATATTTTTCGTATCAAGTTCTGGGGAAACATTAACAAAAAAAGTATTGCTAAACCCAGTAATTGAAAAACAGCTTCTGTTCCAGAACAGGCAGAATATACTTCTACACTTCCTGTCGGCAGATGAATATTCACATCATTACGCACAACATTAAAGCCAGAGTACCAAAGGACAAAGCTGGAGAACTTAGCAGTAAAAATAGATATATCAGTCAGAGAAGGAGGTAATAATTTAGGGACACCCAGGAAAAATAGTGTCAGTAATTGTGCCTGATATTGTCTTAATCCTTGAAAGCCAGAAGCTAGTAAAGCAAGAGCAATAGCAAAAATAAAAGGTAATAAATATAAAAAGCCGCCAAAACTTATTAAAGAGGCAGTTTTTAAAAGTACTATTGCAATGATTGATATACCTAACAAACTAGAGAAAATTCCACTTGACAAATTTAACTTATGACGTTCTTCCCAAATCAAACTAGATATAACACCCCAAAATAGAAAACTGCTTCCTAACAAATTAGAATTATTAGCTCTCAAAGTAAGTGTTAGGTGAATCGCAATTAAGCTAGCTGCTATACCTAATAACCAAAATTGAGAACTTTTTAACTGTTGGATGGTGGTGAAGTTAGTGGCTTTCATTATGGATGTATTAAATGAAAATCTCTAGTTGTACAGACTTTTGAAACCAAGCGTCTATACGTGAGTCAAAAATCAGGTAATTATCAGGTTGCGAAGTGACAAATCAGGGCTTGGCTTGAGCAGCGATCGCTCAAAATGATAGTGCTGAAAATTTTTCTCTAAAAAAGGATACAGCAAAACCAAGATTATCCAATTGCTCTGGAATTGTGATGGCAGTACTAAATTTACTATTTAAGTTATGAGTTTTGATTCAATAACCAAAACTCATAACTTTTGAAGAAATCTACCTCTTAGTTGAGATTATGAATCTAAGCTTTGATAGTATCTTCTTGTTGTTGCTTTTGCTTGCGGCGCATAGCTACACCAAAAGCACCGGCTGTTACTGTACCCAAAATAGTCAAAGGCTCAGGAACTGGAGTAGCGTCGGGGACTATTACTTGACCAGCACGTCCAAAGCGCAAGTTGTCAATTGCAAAACCTGCTGGCTCTGCACCGACCAAGCTGAATTGCAAGCCAGCGATTCCATCAAGACCATCATCAGTCACTAAGCCAAGAAACTCAATCCCTCTTTTTTCATTGAATACTGAGCCTATGAGTGAACCGTTCCTAGCGAATGCTTTAATCGCAGTTCCACCAATAGCATCAAAAAAGCCGCCATCCAATCCTACCCCAGCTATATCCTTATCAAACAAAATACTAATAGCACCGTTAAATCTAGGTGAGCCTGACAAAACTGGACTGGTTGGGTTAGAACCATCCCCTGTAATAAATGTGGTAGGTGAGGTTGGATCTAAAGCTAGTGAAGCAGTAGGAGTACCATTGACTACTCCACTAGGCGCAGCACCAGAGGGAAAAGGTGCTACACCTACGGTCTGACCTTGGAAAATGCCACCAAATCTTACAGTTGGCCCATTAGCATCACCACCGTAGTTAGATGGTGTATAAGTGGGATTAACTGTATTAACTGAAAATTCGCTAAAAGTGATTTTTCCGGAATCTGGTGTGAAGGCAGATTGGTCAATTCTTTTAATGCCTGCAGCGCTTGCTGTTGCTTGAAAAGCTAGGCTAGAAACTGACAGCGCTGATACCAGGCCTAAAAAACTAATGTACTGAAACTTTGTACAAGCCTTCAATACTTTATCTAAGACTTCAAATCTAGTCATTGAATTAACTCCTGTTCAACAAATAAAGGTTGGTGGTAGATGTAACCCAGGAGTGAAATTTTAGTTATTCCCTCAAAGCAATTAATTGCATTGCACATCACAAAGAATGTCACAGGCAATCAGTAAGCCTACAACAAACAAAAAGAATGTATAAAAGAAAAGCAACTTAAACGTTTAACCGTGTTTTTGTCTTTGAGGTTCTAGCAATGTTTTTTTGGAATTGCTTTGATACCTACAATATCCCACACAAGTATGTGTACGTATATTACTGACTCTAATTTACACAAACTTAATGGAATATTTTTTATTCATTACTCAAAAAAAAAGATAAAAGCTTTGTATAGTAAGGGCTGGTTACATTTATGTATTTTTAATGTATGTAAAATTAATGTAAATTTATCTCTATGGCTGGAATACCCATATGTTGCAGAAGAATCTGTTTTTGTGTTTGAAGCTGGGAGGATTTAGGAGTTAGGAGTTAGGAATTAAGAGTAATGGTATTACTTATACTTTTTGTTTGTACAACATATGCTTTCTTTAGTTATTTCCTAATTACTAAAAAAAAGCCTATCTTGCAGTGGAACTATTTTAGGAAAGCCAACGTCTTGATGCAGTCAAGCAACTCAAACAAAGATTAGATACTTATTAGATTTTCTTCCGGAAAAGACCGTAAAAACTTGGAAAACTTGTCCAGAGAAAATCCATTGTCGCTCATAAAATCACACGCATGAGATTACGCTTTTTCCTCCTCAGCGTCATCAGCATTATGCTGCTATCTTCTCCAACTAAAGCTGCTCGCTTGGAATCTTGGAATTTTGATGCTGCTCAAAATCAACTAAACATTACGACTGATTCTGGGATTCAACCAAGAGCTTTTTTGATTAACAACCCAACAAGACTTGTTATTGATTTACCAGGAACAAATCTTGATGGTAATACAGTCCGGGAACGGTTTGGTTCCGCAGTTCAAGAAATTCGGATTGGAAAGGTTGATGATAATACCGCTAGACTGGTAGTTGAATTAGCTCCAGGGTACACTGTTTCTCCTGAGAAATTACTAATTAAAGGAGATTCATCTTCTCACTGGATAGTAAAATTCTCTTCAATTGAAAAAGGTGCCATTACAACATCATCTAGTGAAGAAAAGATTCCCGTCCAAATAGGCAATAATTCAACATTTGCTGGGGTTGTTCCTTTAAGCAAAGAAATATTCCAACTCAGTTCTCAAGTAAAAAGATTGATGTCTCGCTACAGTTCTCTCTCACCAGGAATGTTTTTCGTCGATTTACAAACAGGTGAGTATTTAGATATCAATGGAGAAAAAATATTTCCCGCCGCAAGTACGATTAAATTTCCGATTGTTATTGCTTTATTCCAAGAAATAGATGCAGGTAGAATCAAGTTAAATGAAACTTTGGTTATGCGACGTGACTTGGTTACAGAAGGGTCTGGAACGATGCAATACAAGCCTGCTGGAAGTAAATTTAGTCTATTGGAAACCGCCACCAAAATGATGACTATCAGCGATAATACCGCTACAAATATGATTATTGATAGATTGGGCGGAAAGTCTAAGTTGAATCCCAGATTTCGCAGTTGGGGATTACAAAATACTGTCATTCGCAATCTGCTAGGTGATTTTAAAGGAACTAATACAACCAGTGCTAAAGATTTGGTGCGACTGTCTGCGTTGATTTCTAATAACAAATTACTGAGCAGTAAAAGCCAATCCCAAGTTTTGGATATCATGCGTCGTTGCCAAAACAAAAGCTTGTTAACAGCAGGTTTGGGTAAAGGTGCCGTAATTGCCCATAAAACAGGGACCCTGGGAGTAATACTTGGAGATGCTGGGATTGTACAAATGTCAACAGGAAAGCGTTATTTGGCAGGAATTATGGTAAGAAGACCTTTTGGTGATGCAGGGGCAAGAGATTTTATCAATCAAGTTTCCCGTTTGGTGTATGGCTATCTAGACCAACCAAAAGTCAGTCAACGGTAATACCGCTTACGGTAAGCTACCGTGTATACAAGTTGAAAAAACACAGACATCATCAACTTTAATCTATTGCCTGATGCATTAATTGAAGCAAGGTTGACCGCCAAAACACAAGCCGAAGCTAAAACTAAAGCAAAGCTGGGCGATCGCACACCACAGCAACTTTCCTTGATTTAACATCAATGGAGGTCTAAAAATCCTCCATTGATAAGTTTTGCTAATAAGCATTAATCCTCAGTTTTAGCATACTGCCAAGAAATAAATGCCCTGAGCTGTTAAACCGCACGTTTGCCACTGGTTGCAGTCCCTTGTGCGTGTCGCTTTGCGACTCAACGCATATAATTTTTCCGAAATTCACCAATGGATACACCAAAATAAGAACGTAAATGTTTTAATCTGATAAGAGTATTTTCCTGTGAGTGAAGATTTATGACATCGGCACCAAAGTTGCTAACCGAGCCGTTTTTGCAACTACCAACTGAAACTTCAGTAGGAATAGTTTGGTTTACTGAATTTCCTGGTGATGGTCATCTGGTCGCATACGGTGAAAACCTTCTGACAACTGTCTTTGCCAGAACGACCAAACTCCCTGGTATCCGCGAAGACCCGCAATCCCGAGTAGGAAATCAAACCGTGGACGGTGAAGTATATAAAGAACCCGTTATGCGTCATATTTGGCGACACGAGGTGGAACTTACTGGGCTGACTCCTGGCACCCCCATTTGTTATCTGGTAACGAGTGTGCGAGAAGATGGCGAGAGTGTCAGCAGCCGAATTTTTACTTTGATACCCAACCCACCTCCTGCTACTCCGTTAAAAATTCTCCTCACTTCAGATCATCAGCTAAAGCCAATGGTGGCGGCAAACTTGCAAAAGGCGGTGGAAACAGTTGGTAAAATCGATTTAGTTTTGTTCGCTGGAGATTTAGTCAATGTCAGCGATCGCGCTAGTGAATGGTTTGATGATAATCGCGGTGGTGCCTTCTTTCCTTGTCTGCAAGGTCGTGCTAAATATGAAATGGAAAAGAATGGCGTTAAAACAATCTACACTGGTGGCGAAATTCTGCAATCTGCTCCCATGTACACCTGCATTGGCAATCATGAAGTTATGGGTCGGGTTGCTTGCGGCAGTATCAACGATGAATTTGATGATACGATTCCCCGTGCAGTTGCAAAAGAGTTATATGGCGAATCTGACGAGAAATCTCTAAAAGAAAAGTCTTTTAACACTGATACCTACGAACACATTTTCACCTTACCGCAAAGTCAAGAAGGTGGAAAAACTTATTATGCAGTCACTTATGGTGATATCCGCTTGGTAGTACTCTATGCTACTAATATGTGGCGGCATTTCCGTACTAATCAAGGGTATAAAGGTAAATACGCAGAACCAGAAGCAGATTTATAGCAACCGCCAAGGCGGTTATGGTATAAACTGGAAGTAATCCCAAATGCTCCTTACGTGCGATCGCATTTATTTCGATGCCCAAACCCTACAGTTACGACCTCCGTCTGAAAGTCATCCAAGC
>JAESGD010000122.1_pt1 | contig 36816 bp, 28 predicted proteins | sample 9269581 | NCBI WGS metagenome assembly JAESGD01 (sample SAMN14515903, study PRJNA621661) | algae metagenome | isolation source: Cyanomargarita calcarea GSE-NOS-MK-12-04C and co-occurring heterotrophs from... | place: USA: Grand Staircase Escalante National Monument, Utah | collected 2007-12-30 | reverse complement strand
TGTTGGTTGTGGGACAGAGCAGATGTCCAGTAATCCAATAGCCCGTGAGGAGTCGGAACCTGAAAGGGTAAACGAAACTCACGCAGTGAGTTGGAACCCCCCGGATTTATCCGTGGGGTGAGTTCAGCAGAACATAAAAATGGCATAATTAAAGGTGCATGGTGTTCCACAAAGGTCGTGCCCACCTGGTGCGTAGAAGCCTGTTAAGTTTTTAAGTTCAGATTGTAAAACTACTTCTGTACAGTCACTTTTTATGCTTAAGTTGAGCGTGGAGTATTCGAGAGTCAGGTGGGCGTAATTAAATATAAAATGGGTTTCTAGCCCGCCCTATCAACAAAATTTTATTTTAGGTTTATTTATGCTCACCTGACTTGAAAATAAAGGTTCGATTGCGATCAAAATAGGTATTCTTGTCTTCCATTTTCATTTGTACTTGTGTACGCAGTTCATGATGGCTACTTAGTAGACTGTCAAGGGAACTTTGATGGGTGAAAATTTTGGTTTTTCGTAGGAGGGGATCTTGCTAAATTGGCATACCAACTATTAGTTAAGCATAACAAGTAGTGAAGAACCAGCTTTTTCTAACAAATTTACCTAATCTCTGTCTTAATGTACAGTTCCATCACTTCGTTAGTATGACAGATTCGACTGATTTTGTGGTAAGATAACTCTAAAATTAATAACATTATAAATGTAAATGTTGTTGCATAAATTTTTATCAGCAGAACGTGACAACATTCTCGCCTTGTGTTCAAACAAGATCGTCCGTCTTGCTGATTCGAGAAGTTCGAGCGACGAAATGGAAAGGGGATTACCTTTGTTCTATGATGAACTTATCGAGGTATTACGTGCTGATACAGATGAATTTGGAGAAGCACGTGATAATGTTATAGAAAATGTTCACAGAAACTCTGCAGAGCGCCGGGGAAAGGAGTCGTTGAGACTTGGCTACAGCATTTCTCAGGTTGTTCATGGCTATGGCGCTCTTTGTCAAGCTATCACTCAGTATATAGAGGAAAATAGTAGTCAAACTGCATCCCCTAGAGAATTCAATCGATTAAATTTCTGCCTTGATATCGCTATCGCTGAAGCAGTTACAGAGTTTAATCGAGGTCAGCGCGAGAATGCAGAGCAGGATGAAGTTCAGCGTCTTGGATTTTTAGCACATGAATTGCGAAATGCGTTGACTAGCGCCTCTCTAGCTTACCAACTTGTAAAGACAGGGAAAGTCGGAGCTGATGGAAGTACATCTCGAATTATTGAACGTGCCCATGCGCGGATGAAGAACATTATTGATCGTTCGCTTGTTGAGGTGCGACTGCGGAACGAACCAACCGTTCAATATCAGAGATGTCGAGTTATTAACTTAGTCAGTGAAGTTGAGGCTACTGCATCGTTTGAAGCGAGTGCCAAATCAATTGAGGTGCATGCTGAAGCAGTGCCTGAATTGGAGATTTTTACAGATCCTCACCTAATAATATCTGCCCTATCAAATCTGGTTCAAAATGCCATTAAGTTCACGAAGCCGGGTGGAATTGTATCGATACGCAGTAAAACTGTAGGTGGGCGTGTTTTGCTTGAAGTAGAGGATCAAGGTGAAGGACTTCCTCCTGGAGTAGAGGAAGAACTCTTTAAGCCTTTTTCTCAGATGGGAACAGACAAATCAGGATTAGGACTTGGGCTTACCATTTCACGACGCGCCGTTGAGTTAAACAATGGTATACTTTCTGTCCGCAATCTCCCCCAACAAGGATGTGTATTCTCAATTGATTTACCCGCTTTCTCCATCTCTCCATAAATATATTTGAAGTCTTGATAGACATAACCAAGACTTTATTTAAATTACAGAAATCGCTAGAAGAAGTTATCGTACCGTTTTTGCGATCGCTCGAATGGTACGGATGCAGCTACGCTGCATCCGGCTTGATTTTAAGATGCGTTTGCCCTGAGTGCTACTAAATAATTTATACTTTTTATTTAGTTTAGTACTTATACAAATTAAACGTTTGTCTTCTTCTGAATTTATGACGTTAATGTGTTGAGAACACCATTAATCGTTTTGAGTAATTCTTGCGTAGTATAAGGCTTGGGCAAAAATGTTTTTACCCCACTGCCCATAACAGTTGCTACCTTGTCACTCGAAGCCAGTCCACTGACAGCAATAATCTTCACTTGCAAGTTAATTTTTTGCAACACCCGAATAGCACTCAAACCGTCCATTTCTGGCATCATCATATCCATTAACACAATATCGATTTCATGCTTATGTTGGGCATACACCGCTAAAGCATCAATCCCATCACTGGCAACTAAAACTTTGTAGTTGTGTGCCAAGAGCGTCATTTCGGTAATCTCTCGAATCGTTGCTTCATCATCCACAACAAAAATCAATTCTCCATGCCCTGTTAGGATTTCAACACTTTCTGTCAATTGTATTTCACTACCTTCAAGTGATGGTAAATACACCTTAAATCGGCTACCTTGGTCAACCTCACTATATACCTTGATAAAACCGTCATGGTTTTTAATAATTCCCATCACTGTCGAAAGACCTAGCCCTGTGCCTTTGCCCACCTCTTTAGTAGTGAAAAATGGTTCAAAGATTTTATCCAAGATTTCCGGCGACATACCCATTCCCGTATCCGACACCGTTATAGCAACGTAGGGGCCCACCAAGGCATCAAGATTTATCCTGGCATAATGTTCATCTATGAACAAATTTTCTGCACAAATGCTTAAAGTTCCACCATCAGGCATCGCATCACGAGCATTGATTGCTAAGTTAATCAATACCTGATGGAGTTGAGTTGCATCTGCATGAACAGCCCAAAGGGTAGGCGATATATCGGTATAGATTTCAATTGACTTCGGAAATGTCCGCGCCGCAATCTGCTTAATTTCCAACAGTAAGTGCCTAACTTGGATTGTGGTGCGCTGACCTTCGACACCTCGTGCAAAAAACAGCACTTGCTTAACTAAATTAGCCCCACGTTTGGCACTATTTTTAAGTTCGGCAAGCAACATCTGACTCTGGGGGTCGGAGTTTTTTATCTTTAATAGTTCAGCAATCATCAGCACAGGTGCTAAGGCATTGTTCAAATCGTGAGCAATACCGCTTGCTAGAGTTCCAATGCTCTCCAGTCGTTGGGCACGCAGAAACTGTGCTTCAAATAGTTTCTTCTCTGTAATGTCACTGTTGACGACCAGAATTGATTTTGCTTGTCCTGTTTCATCACACACCAGTGTCCAGCGACTAAAGACGATGATTTTCTGACCTGATTTGGTGACTTGATGCAACTCCCCCAACCAATTGCCTTCTTGGAGGACAATTTTTTGATTTTCTACACTTAAGCGCAAACCCTTATACAAAAGCTTGTTTGCTTTTTTACCGAGAGCCTCTTTTTCGAGCCAGCCGTAGAGATGTTCAGCGCCTTTATTCCAAAATGAAATATGGTTTTCTACATCTTGAACAAAAATAGCATCTGTTGCCACATCCAGCAGAGCTGCTTGTTCCAATATTTTCTGTTCTGCCTGCTTGCGCTCCATCAGTTCAGTTTGAACCTGTTCAAAAAGTGTCGATTGCTGAATTGCGATCGCAACCTGCATTGCTAATGAAGAGAGCAACTTGATGTCCGACTGTTGCCACTGTCGGGGTGATGCACATTGGTTAACTACTAGCAATCCCCACAAAGATTGTTCTTGCAAGATGGGAACCACTAAATTAGCTCTAATTTGGAGTTGAGCTAGTAAATCGATGTGGCATGTCGATAAACCTGCTGTATAAATATCCTCTGTAACTTGAATCCGTCCCTGTTGATAAAGTTGCCAACCACAATTTTTTTCAAAAAAGGAGTCTTTGATTTTCCTTCCTAATATAGGCAAGTAATCGGAACTTACCGATTCTGTCACCACAACACCGCCCCAATCGGGTTTGAAGCGATAAATAAACACCCGATCTGCTTGTAGGAACTGCCAGATTTCAGACACAGTAGTGCTAAGAATCTCCTCCAGTTTTAAGGATTGACGGATACGTTGGGCAATCTCAGCCACTAACAGAGAGTGGGAAGTTTCCTGTCGTCGTGCAACTTCTGCCTGTTTAAATTCAATTGCACTACGGCGAAGTTCAAGCTGGGTAATGACTTGATGACCTAATGCGTGCAATGCGGACACTTGAAGAGGACTCATCGATCGCGGTACGCGATCGATGGCACAAAGCGCTCCTATCGCTTCCCCAGAGGGTGTAATCAAGGGGACACCAGCATAAAACCGGATATGGGGTTCGGATGTCACCAATGGATTTGTACTAAATCTCTCGTCAGCCAATGCATCATTAACAATCAAAATATCGGGTTCGAGGATTGTATGGCTGCAAAATGCTTCTTCACGCCGTGTTTCTGTTGCTTCTATTCCGATCTTCGATTTGAACCATTGACGGTCAGCATCAATTAGGCTGATTAAAGCAATGGGAGTTCCACAAATATAGGCGGCTAAACTGACGATTTCATCAAACCCCGATTCAGCTTTAGTATCGAGAATTTCATACTGGTATAGAGTTGCCAGCCTTGCTGCTTCGTTATTTGGCAGTGGAGCTTTCATTGAATTCTTATTGCCCTTAAATTTAAAATCAAAAATTGATTCATGTAGGGGCTGCGACCCGAAACTTATTTCTAATACATATAGATAAAAAATACATCAACACAAAGACGTAAGTATAGAATAATTCCTCCTCATTTGCACAGCATTTATTGATTTTTGGTTTGTACGGACATCTGCTTTTCTTTAACTTAATGAATAATTTGCTGCCAATCTCCATTAAGTTAACTATTGTCAAAACCAATTCTTCTGGATCCAATGGTTTAAGTAAATAGCCCTCAAACTCTACATCGGAAATTTACTCTCGGCTGCTAAGTGGCGTGTTGAAGTAACAATAATTGGAATATGATTCCCACTACCCACTTCGATAGCGTGCAATTTCTCAAACAATCTATAAACACTTTCACCTAAGAAGCGAATTTCACAAACGATGATATTGGGTGTCAACCAATCAAGAATTTCTAAAGCATTTTTTACTGAGCTATATAACGTAACAATTGCATCAAAATGATTGAGTAAAGTATCGTATATTTCTCCAGAATCGTTATCGTTGTCTACAACCAATACTTGCACACCCTTGAGTATATGCATGGAACCAGAAGTATTGGTTAGATTCATCACAAAACTTGAAATGAGAATTGAAAATACAAAGTGGGAATCAAATTCATGAGCGAAAATGCGTTGTAGCTTCGCTTCCCGCATTGTTCGCGTCCCATCACGCTCACTGAGTATAGTTACAGTGTGGGGCTTTTACTGTTTAAGCTAAAGCGATCGCTAAGTGAGTCAGCATTTTGTCGCAGGATATGCAAGATACTCCCGTGAACCACTGTTTCCATGTACAACCGCTCCTTTATCGGGGATGAGTCGAGCGCTTTCGGCTTTTGGGTAGATTCCTGTAACCCTTCGACTGCATAGCGGTTGGGGATTTGACTGAGAATATGAGCAATTAGCTGTTGTCGCAGTTCATGAATCGAAAAGGCTGATTGATAAGGATGTTCGGGATACTCATTCAAGGCATTTTCAATTTCTCGAATCACTGTTGGTAATGTCAAATTGATTAATTCGTGTGACATTTTGACCTCTAATTCACGATTATTGAAGCAAGATTACGAATCACAAATATTTTCTACAAATAGGTGAGATATTTACACCTATTGATTGCCAGAATAAGCCGAAAGGTAGATGATTTTACAAAGTTTTTATATCTTTAAAATAGTAGTTTTATTTCCGTCGTTTTCTAGTATTTTATGTCATTCATTTTCATCTGTTTGAGAGGGCTAGAATCTAGGTTTTGTAGAAGTTACCCAGATTCTGACGCTCACGAAACAGTCAAAATCACGGAATAGAAGCAAGACTTATTTTAAGGTTTCAAGCAGGCATTTCTTGATAGCAATAACTGCAACGCCAGTAAATTTCCCTATCGCGTGCGTGACGGAGTAAAGTATTTGAGCAGCAAGGGCAAGTAGACCTCATCATCATAGATTGCCCGATTGAAATGTGTGTCATTCTTTGACTGCAATTAGGTGTAATTTTGACACCCAATTTTACTAAACCTGTTAAGAAAGCTTTCATTTAGTTATTTACCAACAGAAAGTCTTTGTTCCTTAACTATGACAGAGTGTGTAACTATTCACATCCCCCTGTCGGCAATTTATTAAGAAGCAGCAGGAATAGGTGGTAATAAATTTCCTTTACGCGCTTCTCGCACAACAGTCGCAATATAATTGCAAGGGTTTATTTTTCTGGTAGTGCCTAACTAAGCACCCATAACACTATTATTGTAATTACAAACAAATATCTTTAAACAAATATACAGCAGATATACAGCAGATGAGCGTAGCTAGACTTCTCTCTAACTGAGTCTGGTATAACTGGGTAGGCTAATTCCTACCTTTAGTAATATGTAGTACTAGTACTCTGTTTTACTCCGGATTACTCCGAGGAAGATAGTTACTCTAGTTGAAGCACGTTGAAGTCCCCTGCCCCCAATTCTGTTCGAGAAGAAAATTTAAAGTAGAACAGAATTGGGGGATTTAGGGGGCTTTAAACAGGAGACAATTGCTTAACTTTTTCTTCCATTGATGACATTAAGGATTGGTAGGGCTGAATAAATTTATCAATTCCTTCATCTAAAACTTCAGCCATAACTTGGTCAATATTGATGTTAATATCTGGCTTCTTGAGACTTTCCATCAAGTTGTGCGCTTCCTCAATCCCAGTCTCCAATCGATTGCTAACATCGCAATGCTCAGCACAAGCTTCAATCGTCGTCGGTGGTAAAGTATTAACGGTATCTTGTCCAATTAGCTGGTCAACATACATTACATCGCTGTAGGTTGGGTCTTTGGTACTGGTAGAAGCCCACAACAAACGCTGTACATTTGCTCCTTTTTGTGCTAAAGCTTTCCAACGGTCAGTCTGGATAATTTCGTTGTATTTTTCGTAAGCTATTTTCGCATTAGCGATCGCGACTTTACCTTTAATCGCTTGTAACTGAGCTTTCATGTTCAAATCGTCAGTACCAACACTCTTAATTTTGTCTTCAATCATTTGATCAACTTTGATGTCGATCCGGCTGAGAAAGAAACTCGCAACTGAAGCAAGTTTGCTAATATCTTGACCGTTTTTCACCCGAGTTTCTAAACCACGAATATATGCCCAAGCACATTCTTCGTAGCTTTGAACTGCAAACAGCAGGGTGACATTAACATTAATTCCCTCACTAATTACCTGTTCTACTGCAGGTAAACCGCTGGAAGTGCCGGGAATTTTTATCATCACATTTTCCCGACCAATTTCTTGATAATAACGTCGTGCTTCCTTAATCGTCGCTTCTGTATCGTGGGCAATTGTCGGAGGGACTTCGATGCTCACATAGCCATCTAAACCACCAGATTCTTCATATACAGATCGAAAGATATCACAGGCATTGCGAATATCTTCAAAAATTAGGGACTCGTAAATTTTGTATACAGGTTTACCCGCTTTGATTCCTGCTTCAATATCGGCATTGTAGAGCGCATTACCGGAGATAGCTTTTTCAAAAATAGCTGGGTTAGAAGTTAAACCGCGAATACCGCGAGTCTCTAACAATTGCTGTAGTTCACCAGTTTGAATCAAGTCACGAGTCAAGTTATCCATCCAGATACTTTGACCGTAATCTTTAATGCTTAAGAGAGGATTGCTAGGCATAATTTTGTTTTTCTCCGTTTGTTGTTAAAAATCAATGCAGCTAATTTTATAGTTCTCAAAGAATTGATTATTTTGATATGCGAATTAATCAATTATAAAATCCAGCTTGTGTTCAGAAAAATTTGTGATAGCTATTAACAATTAACAGACTACAGCTTTTTACGATACCTTGCTCTTTTTCGGCATTCACCAGCCCGAAGAGAGAGATTATAAATTACCTCTCATGAACGAGATACTAAGTAGGTCGTCGAAAATGCCCCTAAGCCATGCTCAGAGCCATTAGCTGCTCATTCATTTCAAAATTAGTCGTAACGTTCTGCACGTCATCCAAAGCGGATAACGTGTCAATTAACTTGAAAAGCGATCGCGCTTGTTGTGGGTCGGTGACTTCAGCATTATTGCCAGGAATCCAACGCAATTCGGCATCTGTGACTTTAAAGCCTTTCTGTTTCAAGGTTTGGTTGAGGGTTTCTAAATTACCAATCTCGGTAAATACCTCTGCTGATTCATCAAGAGTCATCTCATATGACTCGGCACCACCTTCAAGAGATACTTCTAGAAGCTGTTCTTCGTCTTTGATTCCCTCTAACTCCACTACACCTTTTTGGGAAAACATCCAACTGACACAGCCCATTTCACCGAGATTGCCCCCATTCTTACTAAAAGCTACACGTAATTCTGCAGCGGTACGGTTGCGATTATCTGTAAAGGCTTCTACTAAAATTGCCACACCTGCCGGACCGTAACCTTCATAGCGAATAGATTCAAAATTCGAGTTACCATCTTCAAAAGTACCTGCACCTTTGGCGATCGCTCTTTCAATATTATCGTTAGGAATACCAGCTACTTTCGCCTTTTCAATTGCGGTACGGAGTTGAAAATTTCCGGCTGGATCTGGTACACCACTCCTTGCCGCAACGATAATAGCCCGTGATAGTTGAGTGAAGGTTTTACCCTTTTTGGCATCTACTACAGCTTTTTGACGCTTAATATTTGCCCATTTACTATGTCCTGCCATAACCTGTACTTATAAGAACGTTGTAATTCTAGGATAAACTGATACGAATATGCTTTGGCTGCAGCAGAGTATTGTTTTTGTGAAAATAATTTAACCAAAACCCATGCCATCCGTTTTAGCTCACCTCACCACTCAAATTGAGTGAGAAAAATAAAATATAAAGCATCTTTCCAAACTAATATTAAAGGTGGCATATTGAGCAAGTGCAGGTATGGCAGCAGAACATAGTTTGATTGTGGATTTCACTACCGTTCTGGGAACCTCGGCACTGGGAGGTTATCTGGCAAATCGATTGCGTCAACCAGTTTTACTCGGCTATTTAGCGAGTGGAATGCTTGTTGGACCTTTTGGTTTGAAACTCCTTGGAGATATGCCACGAATTCAATCTCTCGCAGCGATTGGGGTTGCCTTTTTGCTATTTGCGCTAGGTGTTGAATTCTCTTTGGCTGAACTCAAACGATTCAAAGATATTGCCCTCAAGGGAAGCTTGTTACAAATCGGGTTGACTACAGCTTTCGTGGCACTTTTAAGTATTTCACTGGGTTGGGTTAATAATATCACCGAAGGAATCTTTGTTGGAGCAGTTCTTTCGCTTTCTTCGACGGCTGTAGTATTGAAAACGCTAGCTGAACGAGGTGAAGTAAATACGCTTCACGGTCAAATTATGTTAGCGATTTTAATTGCTCAGGATTTAGCACTGGGGCTGATGCTAGCGCTTTTGCCTGCGCTCAAGCAACCGGAAAGTATTGGGGTGGCATTGGGTGTTGCGTTACTGAAAGTTGTAGTATTTTTGGGATTTGCGATCGCATTCGGTAAATGGATTGTACCGGGCTTAATTCGTGGCATTGCAGCAACGGAGAATACGGAATTATTCCTGATTACGGTAATTGCTCTGTGTTTGGGGATAGCTATCCTCACCGCTAAACTCGGTCTATCGATTGAAATGGGGGCTTTTGTCGCCGGTTTGATGGTTTCGGAAATTGACCATGCAGACCACGCACTGGCAAAAATCCTACCTTTGCGAGATACCTTTGCATGTCTTTTCTTTGCCTCGATTGGTATGCTGATTAATCCAGGGGTTTTGCTGCAGAATTTTGGCTTAATTGTTGGGTTGGTAACTCTAGTGATGCTGGGTAAAGCCATTATTGTCTTACCCATCATTCTCAAATTTGGTTACTCGCTCAAAACTGCAATTATCACGAGTTTTGGCATCAATCAAATCGGGGAGTTTTCATTTGTCTTGGCATTAACAGGTTTGCAGTTAGGGTTGATTCCCGAAAAAACCTATTTGCTGCTACTAGGAACAAGTGCAATTACCTTGGTACTCACTCCCCTCTGGCTGAATATCTCTCCTGACCTTGCCGACAAGCTCACCCGGATGCCTTTTTTTGCCCAATATTTCCAAGATTTTGCCGGACCAAAACTCCTGTCGATACCTGAAACTATTCACGGTCATGTGGTTGTTGCAGGTTACGGAAGAGTCGGGCAAATCATCGTCAAAGTACTGCAAACTCAAGGCTATCCAGTCTTGGTAATTGAAAACAGTGAAGCCTCGATTCAACGACTGAGAATGCAGAAAATCCCCTATATTTTTGGCGATGCTGACTCCGAGTTAGTTTTAGAAAAAACTCATCTAGAAACCGCAAAAGCCCTAGTTATTGCCTTACCCGACCCAGCCAGCACCCGCTTACTTCTGCAACGAACATTAGCCATTGCACCAAGGTTAGATGTAATAGCGCGATCGCACCACAACCGGGAAATTGATATTTTGACTTCTATGGGTGCAAAAGAAGTTGTACAGCCAGAATTTGAAGCAGCATTGGAACTCAGCAGGCATTTGCTGATAACTCTGGGTGAGCTAGAAAGCCATATATATAATGTGATTACAGACATTCGCACCGACAGATATCGGAGTATTCGACCGGAATCAGAGTCGGTTTTGGTTGATTAGAATTGGCAACGAATGTTGTGCGTTTCGGTAGGCAATCATCCGTTATATCTGACATCTTGAACCATTCTCAATAAGCCCGAAATCATGCTTCTTGATATTGGTGCAAGATATGAGTTATATCAAGTTCTGATGATTAGTTATAATACCTGCAGCCATTTGACCCCACCCTTAACCCTAAGTCCTGTCAAGTTTTGGTAATCTACTCTGATTATGATTAAAACTAGAAAATCGTGATTATTCAATTTTGGAAGTTCATTAAATTTCTCAGTCTCCCCATCCTAACGGCAACTTTACTATTTTTAGGAACCATTCCTTTAGGGGGATGTCAGCCCGTCAATGAAAGTGGGGTGACTCGAATCACATTGTGGCAGGGTGTAAATCCACCGCCAAATCGTGACGTTTTACAAAAACTGGTGGACAAATTTAATCAGACTCACTCCGATATTCAGGTAGAGTCGCTTTATGTCGGACAAGCAGATCAACAAATGCCAAAGATTTTGGCCGCAGTGGTGGGAAATGCACCCCCCGATCTCTTGTGGTACAACCCGGCTATTGGTGGTCAATTGGTGGAATTAGATGCACTTGTACCTCTGGACGAAATGTTGGCGAATTCACCAGTCAAACCGGAAATTGACCCCAGTTTGTTTACTTCGATGGAATATCAGGGGAAGATTTGGTCGGTGCCCTTTGCTACCAATAATGTTGGTATTTTCTATCGTCCGAGCTTGTTTAAAGCAGCAGGAATTACCGAATTACCAAAGACGTGGCAGGAGTTTCGGCAAGTTGCGAAGAAATTAACTAGGGATACTAATGCTGATGGCAAACCAGACCAACATGGAATGTTTTTACCCTTGGGGAAAGGAGAATTCACGGTATTCACTTGGTTGCCATTTATGTGGAGTGCCGGTGGTGAGTTGTCGAATGGTGAAGCCCAAGATGCCGCACGAGTGGATTTGAAAGATAATCAAGGTGCGATCGCTGCTTTGCAATTTTGGCGTGATTTGGTTACCGATGGTTCCGCTATTTTATCTGGTCCAGAACGCGGTTATGAAACAGATGCTTTGCTAGCTGGTAAGGTGGCAATGCAAATCAGCGGCCCTTGGACTCTGGGGCAATTCAAGACAACTGGGATCGATTTTGACGTTTTTGCCCTCCCTGCCGATAAACAGCCCGCCACCAGCGTTGGCGGCGAGAATCTGTTTCTATTCAAATCTAACCCAGAACGAGAAAAAGCCGCGTTTACCTTCGCTGAGTATACGATGAGTCAGGAATTTCAGACAGAATTGGCTCTGGGAACTGGTTATTTGCCAATGAATATGAAATCCCGCCAAAGTCAGAAATATCAGGAATTTATCAAGGAACTACCAATGCTGAAGGTTTTTTTGGATCAAGCAAAGTTTGGGCGATCGCGTCCGATTTTCCCTGGATACAACCGCATTTCAGAAAACATAGGTCGGGCAGTGGAAGCTGTATTATTAGGTAAGAGTTCGCCACAAGAAGCCTTAAAAGTATCCCAGCAGCGCCTAGATATGATTTTTAAGTAGTCCCCATCGTCCCTTATCCCCATTCCTGATTTCCCATTCCCCATTCCTCATTCTCTGGTCCCCATTCTTGTTGTGGTTTGGGTACTTTACAAAAGTTCTTCACACCGACTTTCAGGACATAGACAACAACGGGAACCGCTAAAGAAGCTGGAGGTGGTAAAAACCCACCCACCAAATTCAACAGTCCAAGAAAGTCTTCTGTTGGCTCGCTACAAATGGCTTTGCGGCATTTATTCGCTAATTCGGCTAAATCTACCTGTCGGAATTGTTCTTTGCCATCCCGCATCAAAATTAAAGAAGTAGCATCCTCTAGATTTCCTTGACAATCTTCAATCAAGTCCAATGCGGCTAAGGCTTCTGGATTATCTGTTAATTGAGAACGAAAGTTAGCAATTTCGTCTGATGTAATCGTAATCATGCGGTATTTTTTACAACTAGCTCAAATTGTAACTACTAATGCGATAACGTGATTTCCGGATAGTAAGTTTTTATCTCGTTTGAGATTACAACCCTTGTTTTCACGACTCTATAGGACACAGGTGCATTCAGAGAATTTATACTCCCCATCTGCCCTAATCCCATCCAAATTAATGAAATTAGTCACTAATAGTACCTTATGGTTTCAGTACGACATGAAAGGAATTCAAATAACCCACAATACTTTTAGCTAAAAACTTTTGCTGCTTTTTAGTAACGATTACCATTACTTGATATAAACGTCCTTGAGCAAAGTACATCCTGTTTCTCGTGATTTTACCGCCGGTATTTATATACTCGATTTCTCTGCCGGGATGACCGTTAGAACTACGAATATCTCGCTCGTTGAGCAACTGACTTTGTGTAGTTTTTAATGCCATCTCTTGAGCATTTTTCAGTATTTTTTGGGGATTAGCCATTTGACCATAACTATCGGGGAAGTCATTAAAAGCTACTACGTATGCCACTTCCTGTTTTTGAGGTTGACCAACAAATAACTCTAGGTTAATTTCTCCCATAAAGGTTTTTTGGTTTTGGGTCACCCTTTTAGGCATACCCGGCATTAAAACAGTAAAGCGTCCATCTGGAGCGGTGAACAACTTCCACTGAGACTTCTCTGGTTCCGAAGCCACTGGTTTGGCTTGCATTACCGGACGTTTTGGTTGGCGTGCTTCTACTAGTGCATATCCGCTACACATAAGGGTAGCGGTAATGAATGGTAAAAAAAATTTGAATGTCATACTTTTGGCAACTTGGAAATGCTGTTATTACTGTTGCCGTTATAACCTAGCAGCACACAAAGCAGCACCTATTAGTCCCACATCTTGATTGAGAACGATATGCACGGGGATGTCTTCCAAAATACTCCGCATTCGACCTTTTTGGCTGAAGTTTAACAGGAAATTGCCGTTTTGGATTAAAGGCAGAATTTTCGGTGCAATACCTCCAGCAATGTATAAACCCCCGTATGGCAAGAGTTTTATCGCTAGATTACCAGCTTCAGCACCGTAAGCTTCAAGAAAAATTTGCATTGTTTGTTCGCTAAGGCGATCGCTTTTGTGTAGTGCTGCAGTACCAATAGCGGCACCTGGATCGACGCTTTTTTCTTGTCCCGCTTGTTGTTCCCAACTTCTAACGACTTGAGCAATTTCTGGTGATTCGGTTGCCATTTTGCGATCGCGCAAAAATTGGTAAATTGCGACAATGCCCAGTCCGGAAACGACCCGTTCCACAGAAACCCGTTGGATATCGTGTTTATCCAGCAAATATTTCAACAACTGAAACTCTAACTCAGTCCGGGGGGCAAAGTCAGAGTGTCCACCTTCAGAAGGGAAGATTTGATATTGTCCTCCCTGTTTGATTAAAAATCCTTGTCCCAAACCAGTCCCAGCCCCAATAATCGCAATGGGTGTATTTGGATTGCGTTTGCCCACTTGCAAGGTGCATATATCTTCTTCGGTTAAACCCAAAACACCGTAACCCACAGCAGCAAAATCGTTAATCAAAGAAATATTTGGAATACCTAATTCTTGTTCCAAACGTTGTGTATCGAGGAACCAAACCAAATTTGTCAGTTTGGCAGTATTATTAACCACAGGCCCAGCGATCGCAAAACAAGCTTTTTGAGGTGTCGGAGTCTTAGCGTTCGCCAAAAATTGCTGTACCATCGGCACCAAATCTAAAAAATCGCCACTGTGGTAACGTTCCTCATACAGCGTATGTAATTGCTGTGAGTCGGATACCTCCACCAGTCGCAAAATTGTTTTTGTACCGCCGATATCTCCTGCTAATAATAAGGTCATAATATTGTTAGTTGATGGTTGTTAGTTGTTAGTTGTTAGTTGATAGTTGTTAGTTGTTGGTTGTTACCATTAACCACTAACCAATAACTATTTTGAACTTATACCAATTCTGTATGAGGTTGCGCTTTATTCACCCACACCCTAGAAGGGTGCGGCTATACAAACAAAGCCCACCTGCGTGGGCTAATTAGGCGCATCTTCATAATATTTGGTATTAGGATTTAGGAACGCTATATTAATGTACCCCTCAGGATTTTAGCAAAATAATAAGTATTTACTAGACCTGTTTGAAAAACATGGTGCAATGTCACAACTTAATTAATCAAGAAATATCATCAAGTTGAATATTTGTTACCAATAAGCTTTGCAGACGCTGCATAACAGCACCAACTTGGTAAAGCAAATCACCTTTGCCTAATAGATTTGCAGCTGCGGTTTGTTTACCACCTAGAACAATTGCTGAGTCTGCTTCACTCGCAGTTTTCAAAGCTACTCTTCCCGGCAAATTTGAGCGGATGATTGGAGTAACAATAGTTGCCTCTGGACGTTGCGTAGCGATAATCAGATGTATTCCAGCGGCTCGTGCCATTGCGCCCAAACGTTTTATACTTAGTTCTAGAGTCTTGCGAAGTTCTTTTTCTGCCATAAAATCAGCGTACTCGTCGAAAATACAGACGATACGTGGTAAGGGAGTTTGAGAACGTTGATTGTAAGTACCCAAATCGTTGCATCCTGTTTTCTCAAACTGCTGATAGCGGTTTTCCATTTCCCCAACCAGACTTTCCATCAATTCAACCGCACTTTCCCCATCTTTAACTACAGGTGAATATAACCATCGCATTTTCTCAAATTCTGGAAAAGTGACACGTTTGGGGTCAACTAGCGCTATTTTTAGGTGTTGCGGAGAATAACGGACAAGGAGACTAAGGAGGAGCGATCGCAAAAACTCGCTTTTACCACTCCCTGTTGTACCACCAACTAAAAAGTGACAAGTATTTGGGTCGGATAAATCAGCTTCTACTAGCTGTCCCTCCAAATTCACACCAATCGCAATTTTTACAGGTGCATTATTCGGTAATCTTGTCGAATCAAGATAATTTTCAAACTTAGCAATTTGCCTATCTTGACGGGGTAAATCTACACTTACATAACCTGCTTGGGGAGCAATCAAAGGTGGATTTTGTAACCCTAATTGTACTTGTAAATCCGCAGATAACTTCAATATAGCGTTAACTTTTACACCAAGCTGCGGTTTAAGTTTGACTCTGATAAAGCTTGGAGCTACAGCAACTCCTTGATAATCAACACCAATTCCGAAGGATGAAAGTGTAGTGACTAAATCTTCTCCGATACCATCAGCATTATTCGGTTCTTGAGTTTCATTTTCCGAATCGTCTTGATTGCTACTGCTAGATAGCAAACCAAAATAAGTTTGACATTTTTCCCGTTGCGGACAGATTTTGCATAAATTTGGTTGAGTTGTAGCAGGAGGTGGATTATCCTGTTCTGGTTGCCAACTCAACCACTGCTGCATTTGCTGTAATTTACGAGGGATAAGCTGATGCACTGTGTTTTCTAGCTGTTCCCAAGTGTAATGATATTCTTTAAACTCCGGGAGAACGCAATAAACAGCACAATCAACAGCTACTTTCTTCTTTTGCCATAGCATATAACTATAAAGCGCAACCTGAGCTAATTGTGCGGATGGGTCTGCTGGTTGATAAGTTTTATATTCAATTACACATAATCGGTTAACTTCAAAATTGAAAACTAAGCAATCTAATTTTCCGACAACTTTTTGCTGAGTTCCATCTGGTAGCTGAAAATAATGTTCGAGTTTTCGGTCTTCTAGAATAAAAGTATTACTAATAAGTTTCTCAGGACTACAGTAGCGACGGTTAGATACCAGTAACTCGGCAAAACGTTTAATTAATCCTCGCAAACCTTGCCAAACCTGAAACAGTGGTTTTGCTTGATTTACATCACGAGCAACAGCATTTTCTAAATAGTGAGAAAATTTCAGTTGATAAAAAATTTGCTGCATCTGCGAGGTTATTTCCTCTACATTCAATAGTAATGCATCGAGATTAAATAGCTCTTTAAATTTAGGTTCGTTGATAGCGATATTAATAAAATCATCAGCTAAATCATGAAATACATTACCGATAGCAATTTGGCTATTTGGTGGTAAAAATAAGCTACTTCCACCAAAATGCTGATGTAAGTAAAATAATCGAGGACATTCAAAAGCAAGTCTGACTTTAGTTGCACTTATAGATGTATTTCCTTGGGTTGATGGTTGTTTTAAATCATGAGATGGCATATTAAATATATTACTTACAGTTTCTGGATTAGAGTGTTTTAATAAGCAACGATGTACAGCAGCTAAATAAACTGTATCCATTGCTGCGTACTTAAGTTGCTTTTGAGTCAGCGGACGTTTTCCCCAGTCACTTGATTGTTCTTCTATATCGACGTGCGAAAAATTACAAAGTTCTACAGCTAATGTTTTCAGCTTTAAATTAGAAACTTGTAATTTTTCTTTAATCTTTCTTGCTAATTTGAGAGTGCAAGTAACATTTAAAGCTGATTTTTCACCCAAATATTTTAAATCAAAGCTAGCGTTATGGAACACCTTTTCGATTTGGGGATTAAGCATAATTTGATTGATGAAAAAACCAGCCAAATCGGGTTTATCTAATACATCGAAAAGATAAGCATATTCACCTGTAGAATCATCAGATACAGCTAATACTTGAATTAAAGATAATCTGGGAACAGAGGTATACCAATCAGCAATCTCTGTATCTAACCACAGTGTTTTAGCTGAGGTAAATTTGGTTATTTGCTTTTTAATTTCGACAGAATCATTTAGATATTGCATGAAATCATATAAGTTATAAATTTATTGGCTGACTAAGCAGATTAATTGGTCTTGTATTTTTGCTTTTAAATCAATAATTTTTACTTTTTTCTCCTGGCAAAGTAAGTCAATCAAATGTTTAACATCACTGTCGCTAATGTCTGGAAATTGAGAATTTGTATGTGAATATAAGGTTGGAACACCCATGAAATTTTGAATTTTCACCATGTTGAGTAAAAAATCTTTAACAGGTCGCAAATCTTTAGTTTTCGACGGAGATTCTGGTTTTTTAGCAACTACACCTAAATCCTGTAATAAAGTACAGTTTTCTAAAACCTTTGATTTGCAAAGTAGAGATTGTAACTCTGGTAATTGAATAGTCTTACCACTAATAACTAAGTCTTGACTTTGAGCCGAATTAACTAAGCTTTGATATGTTGCGAGGATATGAGCTGATTGTAAGTTAGGCTGAATGTGAATATTTTGAGTTGCCTTAAAGATTTGGCTATACAATTGATAACCTTTTAGCTTCGCATCTCCAACCCCAGCCTTTCTAATTAAATATAGTTTTTGACAAAGATTTTGCTGGACTATTTTATGACTAGCATTCATAATATTAAAAAAACTTGTCATATTCGCATCTTCTGACCAAACTACTCCGATTTTCCCCTGTGGAGATTGGTAACTTAAAGAGTAACTAGCAGATTTACCAGCAATCAATTTAGGCTTCACAGATTGTATTTGCAAAGCTTCTAAAGCTAGCTGTAGCATCTGTATCAGTTCAGTTGCAGCTACAAAACAAATTTTATTGATTTTTTGCTGAGTTTTTTTTATTTCTCGTTGCCAAATTAATTCAAATTCTGCCTGAATTAGTTCTTCTTCACTCAGTTGATTAATGACAGGATTATTAACTGGACGGTCTTTGCGAATCGTCACCTTTACAGTCGGTTTAGCATCAGGATGATTACCTATTTCTTTTGTAATTTCAACAACTGGAAGGGGAGTTTCACCTGCTTTTGGAGGTAAGAGAGAAAGCTTATATTCCTGATACTTTTGTCTTCCCAAAATAATCGTGTTTCTTGGAAAAGTTTTTCCACCAGGGAAAGTATCTTCAAGTAATCTTCTTTCCAGCGGAAAAATAGATGTATTTGGTTGGGGACTAGCTTGATGATGTAATGATTGTAATCGATAAGCCCAAATCGCTTCTGCCTGATTTAAATTAATTGGTCTAAGATTGATTTGTTTCTCTATTCTAGCTTTATCCGTCTGGGGGATAAGCTTCTTAGCACGCATCAAATTATCTTTAACTATGGTAATAATAATTAGAAAGTTTTTAAGATTATCGTTATGAATCGCTGCATTGATATGAAATATATATTGAGGATTTGTATCAAAGCTTGGAGTTGTTTCAACTTGGTCAAAGCATAAAACAATTGGTTGTGTCTCTATCGAGATTTTTCCAAAATTTGCCAAAATGTTTTTGGCTGCATCTTCTGTATCAATGCATGATTTCACTTTCAATATTTGCATTGATTCTTCACTTAAGTCATCACCTAGCAACCACTCGCAAGCTAAAGGATATAGTTCTGGGTCTGTTAAATCATGTAAGACTCCAAAAAATATATCAGCATTATAAATTCCAGCTAGTTTATAAGTGTTTTTGAGGTGTTTAATAAACTTCTGACGGTCGCTCAATAATATCTGCCAGATAGTATCATTAAGTTTTGTGAAAGCAGATAAACTTTTCAGCCATAAAATCAATTGAGATTGTTGCTGACCTTCAGGAACTTGAATTAAACTATCAACTGTGTAGCGCAAAATGTGCCGCCAAATATAATCATTGTCAACCCAAGGACTAATATAAGCAAAAAAAGCTTTTGGGTTAAAAGTCTGTTTTAAGCGACCTAAAAGATAACTTTTACCCGAACCTCCATCACCTATAAGTAATACAGTACGGCTACGATTATCCATCGCTACAAGGTTTAAAAAGCCCTCGATTTCATCTATCACTTCTTGATGAATTGACTCAACTATCGAAGTATAATCTTGACTATCAGTCCAAAAATTACCTACTCGAATATTTACAAGGTCAAAAGGATTAACCTCGCGTATAATAATTTCGTTAATAGATACCATAGTTGAAATTATGCAGAGAAGACGAACTAAAGCTAAGAAAAATATTAGCTATGTGATTTAGTAAACGGTAATAAAAAACAGCGAACCACCAACATTTTGAATAATTCCAGCTTGAAATTCTTCTGATGTATAACCTGAGGGGTCTAATAACGTACTCAACTCGATCTGGTCGCTACCTTGCAGACGATAAAGTGCCTTATCTAACTCATCCCGTGAAAGTGGGGGTTGTAATTTTTGCCGTAAGTGGAAGATTGGTAAGTAATTGTCAGTACCAAGCTCTTTGTCTAGTTTCCGGATGTTTTCTAAAATCTCTTCGTCGGTGACACTGGCAATTTCAACAGGTGACTCGACACTAGATGTAGGAAAAACTTGTTCTGATTTCGATTGTAGCGCTTTCCTCAAAAAGCGTAAGTAATTACCGAGTAAATCAAAACTAATGTTCGCGGCACCTTTAGGTACATAATCATCCCGTAAATACTCTATACCGCGTTCGGTCAACCAAACTTCGGCTTTAGACTTTTTGATTTTAGTTTCAGCTTCAATCAATCCGCGATCGCTTAAAGTTTTCAATATCTCGTCACGTTCGCTAGCTTTGGGTGAGGTGATTTTACCGGGACTAATACCAGAAACTGCGCTTATCTTCTCTAATACCTTTCGCTCTTTCTCTGTAATAGGTACTTCTTTGGGGTCAAGTTTGAGCAAAGCTTGACCAGGGGGTAAAATTTTCACTGTACCAATTTCACGGGAATAGTCTACGAGTTCTCGCTGACCCAAGGAAACACAAATTTTGTCTTTTCCTTTAAAAGACTTGAAAATATTCGCACTAAAGCTCGAACGATAATCGTTACACCCCAGTAACTTGAGGAGAAACTTTAACTCATCGGTATCCATACGGGTTATCTTGCCTAAATATAAATCAGCACTACTTTAACTCGAAGGGCAAAAATTGGCACATCCTTCTCATGTTAGCGATAATTTATCCTAACAGGTATTTGGCGTTATAAAAATGAGAATATTTTTATTAGGACTTAGGCCAAATTGTTTAAAAAATCCGATTTGCCGTAGTGGTAATTCATGAATTACCACTACTAGTACTTCGACGCACTCGCTATGGTGGGTGGTCGCAGCCTGTATTAACTGCGCATCAATGCGTCTGCGAAAAATATAGCCATCATAGCGAGTGCGGTAGAGTACTGGTGGTCAACCGCATTAAATTCGAGGGGTAGTGCGAGCGTCCCCGCTCGCTTTTATTCTCTAGCTAGCGAGCTAGAAGCTCGCACTACCTATTTGTTTAAACCCATCAAAATTAATGACACAGACTAAGCTGCTCCACATTTATATTGCATAATTAGGGCGGGCTGGAAGCCCACCCCACAAGAGTTATATCGATTTTTAATATGCAAACTAGATGTAGTCTAGCTTACTACATTCGTTATGTTTTGCGTAAGTCCTGTTTATATGATGACACGTCTTTTAGCGCAATCGCTCCGGGATTACGCACGCTTCCATATAGTTGTTGTTACCACTAACTACTAACCACTAACCACTAACCACTAACCACTAACTACTAACAAAATTAATTCAATCGAACAACTTCTTCTACTTGAGTGAGATGGGAAGTATCTCCGTGGATTTCTAACGACCATTCCGAGTCTTGAAGCACTACTTTGAATAAACTGCATAAGCGGACTTTCTCTCCATTATTGGCAATTTGTCCCGCTAACCCAATTGCTGCTCCCGTAACCGATGCACCATGTGCCACTAGTAATATATTCTCTGGACAATAATCTCTAGCAAGACATCGGGCCGTTTGTCCAGAACGTGCCCGTACCTGTTCACGAGTTTCGGGATATTTAGCCGCAATCGATGGAGTATAACCAATGTCAATTCTGGGGAATAATTTGAAGAGTGCCGGGGTTGAGAGTTTTTCTGGTTCCTCTGTCATCCAAGCGGGGTTAAGCCATTCGCTCAAACCTGTCTCCAGTTTAATTGGCAAATCCAGTACTTCTGCAATTGCATGGGCTGTTTGTACGGTTCGCAAGAAGGGGGAAGCGAATATATGATGGATGTCTTCACCCTTGAGCCGTCTAGCTAGTTGCTCGGCTTGCAAAAAGCCATCATCAGACAGGGGTGGATCGTAACGTCGAGGTGCGGTGAGGAACCAATCAGGATTTACAAAGTCTAAGCGGTTGGCGTGTCTTGCCATCCAGACGGTTTGAGACATGGGTGAATTTTTTGCTCTGCGAATTAAATATAATCGCACAAACAAGAGCAAACGCGCTTCCATCTTGGCAACAAAATCAAATTTTCTACGTTACGAGTGGTTAGAACCCTGACTTCTTCTTTGGGAAGTGGGTTTATTCATAATCTTACACCTATACGTATAAATCACTAATCGCATATTACTTAGTAACTTATTTAACATTAAAATAAAAAGATTTCAATAGTCTTCTACCCTACGGGAACGCCAAGGGCGAATAGAAGACTTTGGCTATGAGACAGGGACTTTGAGGAGAATGGCGGATGGGAGCGCAGTAGAGAAATCTGTGAACACTTAGTTTTTTTGTATTTTAGGTTCTAGCGGATGGAAGATATCACCTTAAGCACCTGCTCGCTTAGAAGTGCAAAATACGATTTGAAAACAAACCAGTAGATAGAAGAAATATCCAGAAAAATTTATTATCTTAATACTAGTGACTTAATCAATTTTGCTAAAAAAATCAAGCAATTGATGGAAAAAAATCGTCACTGCCATAAACTTAGTGAACAAAGCATGGATGCTGAAGAGCTAAAGCGCCGTTATGCCGCAGGAGAAAGAGATTTTACATCTGTCAACTTATCCAGAGCCAAGCTGATTGGAGCCAACTTACCTGGAATAATTCTTTGGGGAGCGGATTTGACAGGAGCTAATCTAGCTAAAGCTAAACTGTGGGGAGCCAATTTGAGTGAAGCCAACTTAGCTAAAGCAAACCTAACCCGAGCGAACCTCAGCTGTGCGAAACTCAATGGGGCTAATTTACGAGGGGCAAAACTAAATTATGCAAAACTTTTCGGAGCAAATTTGAGTGGAGCTTCCTACGATGAGAGTACTCGGTTTTCTAGAACTTTTGACCCGGTTAGTATGAATATGCGCTTATTTTAAAAACGCTGATTTTTATCAACTATGAGCAAGTTTTTATTCATCATACCCTTACTAACTTCTCTCGTTTTCTTGCCAGTTAGTCAAGCTGCGACTCCTCAAGCCACAACCAATCGGACTGTTAAAATGTCTTCATTTAATCTGAGTTCCCAAAAATGGAAAAACCGCGTGTTGTTAGTTTTTGCACCGTCTTCTGATAACAGTGCTTACCAAGAGCAAATGCAGATTTTTTCTGAGGAAAAAGCAGCTTTTTTAGATAGAGACTTAGTTCTCGTCCAGGTTTTGGCAACAGGTGAGAGCTATGCCAACGGACAGAAAATAGATGAAAATTCTGCTGTTGAGTTGCGAGATCGCTTTGATGTTAGCAAAAACAATTTTCGCGTAATTTTGGTGGGTAAAGATGGTGGTGCAAAGCGTCAGGATACAGTTCCTGTAAAAGCTAAAGCTATTTTTAATGAAATTGACGCTATGCCTATGCGTCAGGAAGAAATGAGACTTAAAAAGTAAAAAGATAAAAGTAAAAAGTAAATCTCATAAATAAATTTACTCGATCTAAACCTTTTTATTTATTCTTTACTTTGGCTTATTTTGTAACGACAGCAAAATTTAAAAAATGAACAACATCTTAACTAATTTGAATAGCTGGTTGCAAGGAAAGCAAAAATATACTTTACTGTTTGACTCAAGTTCTGCGGCTCAAGAAATAGCATTTATGCTCAACGGAAAGTGGGATGAGTGTAATGCTGTGATAATGCCCAAATGTGACGAGATTGCGATTAATACTGCCGCTAATTTAATTGAAGCAACATGGTGCTATCAAGGTGCTTCTACTGCCGTTTTAAATAGATTAGCAACTCATGAACTTGTCTCTCGTTATGCAATGGGAGAAAGGTTTTTTATCAATGCTAATTTAAGGTGTGCAAATGCCTGCTCTCTTTCCTTGAGTGAAGTAAATTTAAGTCATGCTAAATTAAATTTTGCTAACCTCAGCGAAACTAATCTCAGTAAGGCTGATTTAACAAGGGCAGATATTCAAAATGCTAATTTGAGCGACAGCAACTTGAGTCAAGCGCGGTTGTTTAGAGCCAACTTGTCTGCTTCCAATTTATCACGGGCAGATTTAAAAGGCGCAGATTTGAGGCACGCTTGCTTATCTGGTGCTAATTTGAGCGAAGCCGACTTAAGAGGGGCAAATCTAGACCAGACAGACTTGAGAGGGGCTGATTTGTATGGAGCGCTCATCAACAATATGGGGAGTGGGGAGTAGGGGAAGGGGGAAGGGGGAAAGAAATAATCTGAATATCCATTATCGGGAGTGGCAATACCACGAAGTAGTAGACATACACAGCATCGCCTCTACTGCGAATCAAGAAATGATTAAGATCCAAATTAGGCTAAAATCTTAACTGAAATTAATATTTTTTCTATGAGCAATTCATTAGATGAAACTCTCTCAAGAGAAGTTGCTAAACTTATCAATAGCAAGCCTAGCAACTGCTTTGAAAATGCTTATCAAGCAGCCTTGTTGACTAAAGGAGCGGTTTATGTACAAGGCTTTTTAACCTTTCCTGGAGAGCCATATGCACCAGTTGAGTATGCTTGGATTGAGGTTGGGGATAGCATTATTGACCCCACACTGCCATACATCAAGACAAATCCGCAGGAATTATGGTATTTTGCGGCACAACGTTTGAATGTGAAAAAATTAAAAGCGATCGTAGATGAATCGAAAGAAGACTATCCAGAAGATGACCCTCTACCAATTTATGGTAACGCCCCTTATGAATATTATGGTGATGTCATGTTAGGCGATCGCGAATATTTAGAGGCTCATCAACAAGCACAAGCTAAATGTTTGGAATTAAATAAGCCAAAAATACAGCAAAATAGTAATGGTAGCGTTAGCAGTTAGTTTCAGCGCTGTAAAATCTGGGCAATCATCCGGTTAGCTTGCGACTCGTAGTTACCACCGAATAAGTTGAAATGATTGATAATGTGGTAAAGATTGTAAAGCGTTTTTCTTCCTTCATAACCTGCATCTAAAGTCCAAGCTTCCTGATAACCCTGATAAAACGTCGTCGGAAACCCACCAAAAAGTTCAGTCATAGCAATATCAACTTCGCGATCGCCAAAATAAGTCGCTGGATCGAAAATCACTGGTTCTCCTGACACTGTACACCCTGCATTCCCCCCCCACAAATCTCCATGCACTAAGGATGGTTGTACTTCATGGTCTGCCAGCAACTTTGGTACAGCGGCTAATAATTCATTAAATAAAGGAAAACTGCCACCTCGTTGCCTTGCTAACTGAAATTGATAACCCAAGCGATGTTTGGTATAAAACTCTACCCAGTCTCCAGTCCAAGTATTTATCTGTAGTGTAGAGCCGATAGTATTGTTAATCTGCCAACCAAAACCTCCGGAATCAGGGGACAGGTAGCGATGCATCCCCGCCAATTTTCCTCCCATCTCGAACCAAGATTTCGGATTACCACCACCCATTTCCAACCATTCCAAGACAATGTAACTAGAATTACCAGCAGTACCCCAGCAAATTGGTTTAGGGACACGAATGCTATGCGATCGCAACATTTCCTCTAAACCAAGAGCCTCTGCCTCAAACATCCCCACTTGCTCAGCTTGGTTAAGCTTGACGAAGTAAGTCAGCTTGTCACTAGAAACAGCATAACCTTGGTTGATGCACCCACCGCTAACAGAAGTGCGCTTAGAGGTGTGAAATTTTTCGCCAATCACTTCACTAATACGGGTATCAATTTCAGTCCACATCTTTAATAAGGTTAGGAGTTAGGAATAAAGTTAGGAGTTAAGAGTTAGGAGTTAGGAGTTAAAAATAAAGTCATGAGTGAATGACATTAAGTTAAGAAATTTTTAGCCCTGAAATAAATTTCACAGCGAGAAGCTTAAAATGGGTTGAAACATTCATGTAACTCTTGTGGGGGAGCCAGTGCGTTGCGGAGCCAGTTGCGTGCGGAGGTTCCCTCCGTTGAGCAATCTGGCGTTGGGGTTCCCCCCGTTGTAGCACCTGGCGTTGGGCTTCTTGCACTTCAAAATTATGCAATTAAAATCTGGAACAGCTTAACTCCTAACTCTTAACTTTCTTTTTAACTCCTAACTCCTAACTCCTAACTCCTAACTCCTAACTTCTAACTCCTAACACCTAACTCCCAACCCTTAACTATATAACGGCGGGTTTCATGACAACAACACCATAAGCATCTGGAGAAAGATATTTTTTCGCTGCTCGCATTAAATCCACAGCTTCTAGAGATTGAATTTCTCTTGGGTAGTTAAAAGCTGGTTCCAAGTCACCCACCAACGATTGATAGTAACCATACAACCCAGCCCGCTCGCTTGGTGTTTCGTTACCAAAGATATATCTATTTGCCACACGTTTGCGAATCCGCTCAATTTCTGACTCTTTGACTAATTCTGTCTGTAGTTCGCGGATATGTTGGGCGATCGCTTTTTCGACAATAGGCACATTCTCTTCCGTGCATTGGGCGGAAATATAAAAGATTCCTTGCAATTCCTGGGTAATATTGCTCGCAGAAATACTGGTAACTAACCTTTGTTCTTCACGTAAATCCCACACTAATCTTGATGTCCGTCCGTGTCCTAAAATACTCGTCAAAACATCAAGAGCATAAGTTTCTTCTAAATCCTTTAACCCCGGAACCCGCCAAACCATCACCAGTCTTGTTTGCTGCAGGCTGTCGTCAATAAATTCTTGGCGGATAATTTCTGTAAATGGTAATTCTGGATTAATTGTAGATTGTTGATTGTTAATTGCTGGTTGTTGGTTCTTATTAGCTTGTATAAAACTTTCGGCAATAATTTCTACTAATTCTTCTTCTGGTAAATTACCTACAGCAACAGCTGTAATTGACTGCGGTTGATACCAAGTTTGATGAAAATCGCGCATTTGCTGGGGTTGCAGTTGAGAAATTACAGCTTCTGGCCCCAATACCGGACGACGATAAGGTAGTTTTGCAAACGCCATTTCCATTGTTCTTGCAAAATTACGACGCTGGGGACTATCTTCAGAACGCCTAATTTCTTCTAATACTACAAACCTCTCCCGCTCAAAAGCATCGTCTGCAATACTGGCATTAACTAGCACATCAATCTGTAATGGTGCCAATTCCGCAAAATCTTTAGGAGCAGCAGTAATATAATAATTAGTATAATCCTGACTGGTAGCGGCATTAGTAATAGCACCCCGCTCTTCAATTCTACGTTCAAATTCACCGCTTGCCAGTCTCTGGGTTCCCTTAAAAATCATATGCTCTAGAAAGTGAGCCATGCCGTTAATCGCATCCGATTCAACAGCAGAACCAACCTTAACCCACAAGCTCAGATTAACCGCTTCAACAGGCATCTGCTCTACGACTATTGTCAAACCATTCGCCAACCTATGTAACTTTGGAGCGTTGAGCCGAGGAAATTTCAGCAGGGTTGAGGTCATTGTGTTTGCGGTGAGTACTTCTTACCTTTATATTACCTACGACTCGACCAACTGAAAATTACGCTCTTGGAGGTTGACGGAAAGAGTTTGTTTTGATTAACTCGGTCTGTCACTGCGTCAGATCAAAATTTTGCCCAGTCGTGAGGTTTAGAACCCCGACTTCTTTGAGGATACTGCTGGCGAATCAGGGGTAAGACCCCTCCGAAACCCGTAATCCCACCGTCACCATATAATGGTGCGGCTAATTGAACATAGGCGCTTCCTTCGCCTTCCGCAGGTAGCCCACCTGCATGGGCTAAAGAAATTTAGCCCATGCAGGTGGGCTTTGTATCAATAGCCCCAGACTTCTAGCCTGCGGGCGGTTGTTGGGTATACGAAAGAACTGCTTGAATCAATATTGAGGGGTTAGACCTACCATTCGCCAACGGTATCCTTTGAGAAGTCGGGGATCTGATTCTGTGGTATTAATTTTGCCCAGTCGTGAAGTTGGGGATCTATCTAACCCCCCAGAACTAATGAGACAGACCAGATATTTTAAGCACACGAGAGCTTCGATGTATCGGCTATATATCGAACATCTCCAAGTATTCCGGAAAAACTCTTAAACCGAATGTAGCTTTTCACGTTATCTACAGAAATTACCGTAGTACACCCCTTGCTGCGTTCCGCCCTCAACCATGCTCAAAACTCGCCGCAAACCTTCCCCTATCTTCCTTTTCCCGTTTACCTTCTTGCTGATTTTCTTTCTGTGGCTACCCTGGGTAAATGCGAAGGAAGCACCCAAGCCAAAACCGCAAGACTGGCAACTTAACGGTATTATCGCTGCAATTGATGACATTTATCCTGGTGTGCAGGGACTGGCTTTTAATAAGTTAGTTGAATATCAATTAAAAGATTTAGATAAACAGAAACTAGAGAATATAGCGAAAAAAGCCGCTTCTGTTCTCAAGGATGAAAAGGTTGATGCCAATCTTCGCACTAGTGCAATATCGGCGCTGGGTAATTTTGGCGAAGCTGCGAAATCCTACATTCCAGATATCCTTGCTATCCTCAAAGATGAAAAAGCTGATGCCAATGTTCGCAATGGCGCAGCATTGGCGTTGGGGAATTTTGGCGAAGCTGCGAAATCCTACATTCCAGATATCCTCGCTATCCTCAAAGATGAAAAAGCTGATGCCAATGTTCGCGCTGGTGCAGCATCGGCGTTGGGGAATTTTGGCGAAGCTGCAAAATCCTACATCCCAGATATCCTCGCTTTCCTCAAAAATGAAAAAGTTGATGCTAATGTTCGTGGCAATGCAGCATCGGCTTTGGAAAATTTTGGCGAAGCTGCGAAATCCTACATCCCAGATATTCTCGCTATCCTCAAGGATGAAAAGGTTAATGCCGATGTTCGCGCTGGTGCAGCATCGGCGTTGGAAAATTTTGGCGAAGCTGCGAAATCCTACATCCCAGATATTCTCGCTATCCTCAAGGATGAAAAGGTTAATACCAGTGTTCGCTATTTCGCAGCATCGGGATTGGGGAATTTTGGCGAAGCTGCGAAATCCTACATCCCAGATATCTTCGCTATCCTCAAGGATGAAAAGGTTAATGCCAATGTTCGCGATGGCGCAGTATCGGCGTTGGGTAATTTTGGTGAAGCTGCGAAATCCTACATCCCAGATATTCTCGCTATCCTCAAGGATGAAAAGGTTGATACCAGTGTTCGCGCTGGCGCAGCATCGGGATTGGGGAATTTTGGCGAAGCTGCGAAATCCTACATTCCAGATATACTCGCTATTATTAAGGATAACAAGGTTGATATCAATCTTCGCTCTAATGCTGCATATGGGTTGAGAAATTTTGGCGAAGCTGCAAAATCCTATATTCCAGATATACTCGCTATTCTTAAGGATAACAAGGTTGATATCAATCTTCGCTCTAATGCTGCATCGGCATTGGGAAATTCCGGGTCGAAATCCTACATCTCAGACATTCTCGCTATTATCAAAGATGAAAAGGTTGATATCAATCTTCGCTCTAATGCTGCAAAAGAATTATTTAAAATCAAACAACTAATTTTGGAACAAGTTCTTGATGTTCTTGATTTATTTTATCGCTCTGGCGAGTCAGAATGGAACGAATGGCGTTTCCTGACTTATCTAACTAGTGGTGGTACTGACGAAGTAAAAACGCTGTTAAAATATCTCGCTCATTACGACCATAAAAAAGCGGAAGCGCAATTACAACAAGTAGACTACGCCGAAGCTAGAAAAACTTTACAATTGTTCGCTAAAATCTGGAAACCCAGTCAAGGACTGAGATTACGCGACGATTTAGCCAAGCAAATTGCTGAGGTTGCAGACAAGGTGACATGGAAAGCAGGGGATATTGCTTTACTCCAAGGTCATTACAACAACCTCAAACAAAGCGGTTATAAACAATATGATACGGTTGGACGCATCATCCAAAACTTGGAATATTGGAAATGGATTTTTCAAGCTAGAAATATTATCCTTATCCACCTTACGTTCTGGCTTGCCCTCATCTTCCTCTATCCGAAATCCCCCGAAATTCAAGCTATCTTCTTTTGGAATCCTTGGGTACGTCGCATCCTGGGTATGGGTTACGTCGGCTTTCTCCTCACCTGGGTTCCGTTTTTCCGTCGCAAATTGTTAGAACCCTTCAAATTTTCCCTCCTCGCTGATGCGGGGTTAGATAATTTCAATCCCGCAGGATATTTTCCTAGTTCCAATATTACAGATACCCAAAATGGGCAAATCCAATCTATTACCGCAATAATTCCCAAAATCGCTGGGCAAATTGTCCTCGAAGGTGATTCCGGTTTGGGTAAATCGATGTTCCTGCGTCACCCTCAAAAGCTCGAAGCGCATCGTCGTTTACCTCCCAGCACAAAAGTGCGATAAAGGTGTAATCGAAGCTATCCAAATCAAGCTGCACGGGCAAGCACAAGACGCGGATTTTCTCAAGAATCTAATATATAGCGGTGCGATTGACATCTGTATCGATGGACTCAACGAAGTTACCGCAGACACAAGAGCGAAAATATGTCAATTCGTCGAAAGTTACTTTCGGGGTAACATCATCATGACTACCCAGCCCCTCGAATGGACTCCTCCCAAAACCGCAAAAATTTACTATCTTCAACCCCTTACCCGCAATCAAATCGAACAGTTTTTGCTTTCCCGGACTCCCCGACTTCCCCAAGATGCAAAATTACAGGGTGGAGATTACGAAAAAGCTTGCGAAACTTACTTAGGTGAAGCCCTCAACCCCCAACAATCCAAAGAAGAGTTAGCCGCAAACCTGCGAATTCTCTCAAACCCAATGGATTTAACTGTAGTATCACTGATGATGGCACAGGGCAACCAACCAAATTTATTCAACCTGCAAGAACAGCAATATAATTTGATGGCAGCAGAATACCAGCACGAGTGGAAGCACGAATTTCCCCTCAAAAAGTTTTCGGCTGCCGTGTACGATTTACGACTCAACGACCAACAAGCATTATCTGTTGACGATTTTCACCAAGAATTACTCAGTATGGAAGACGACAAATATAAAATGGTCGTCAGCCGTCAATGGCTTGATAATAGTAGCGAAGCGAAGAAAGAATGGTATTTTCGCCACGATAAAATCATGGAGTTTTTCTTAGTTCAAAATTTCCTCGGTTATGGCGATGAAGCCGAATCCCGTCTCATTAACCACATGGGCGACCCGCGTTTTCGCGGAGTTTATTTTTTATTGGGGACGCTGTTACCGTTGGATGCTGCGAAGGAATTGCGAGAAAAACTGATTCAATATGCAGCAGATACCAAAGACCATACGGTAAGCGATACATTCGTGCAATTATTGCGAATCAGGTAATTCCTATTTTTCTACTTCCATAACACTTACGCAAAAACTCTCATAAACTCTTACTTCTTTGCGTCCTTCGCGTCTACCGAGACGGAAGGCGAAGCGCCTATCGCGGTTCAATAAAAGAAAGTTTCCGCAATTTCTACATAAATCCTAATCAAAACGATTCTCCGCGTTTCAAATTATAATTAATAAATATTAAGAAATATAAACTTTATTATGCCAAATTACCTAAATGGCAAAGCTAAATCGCGTGTAATCGTCGTCGGTGCTGGAATCGGCGGTTTAACAGCAGCCGCATTACTAGCACGATTAGGTTACAGCGTCTTAATTTTAGATCAAGCCCTTGTACCAGGAGGCTGTGCTTCTACCTTCAAACGCAAAGGATTTACCTTTGATGTCGGAGCCACTCAGGTAGCAGGATTGGAACCTGGGGGTATTCATCACCGTATTTTCACTGAATTAGGAATCGACATACCGGAGGCAACCACCTGCGACCCTGCTTGTGCGGTGTTTTTGCCTGGAGAAAGCGAACCAATCAACGTTTGGCAAAACCGGCAGAAATGGCAAGAAGAACGTCAACGACAGTTTCCTGGTAGCGAACCATTTTGGGGATTGCTAGCGGCTCTATTTAAAGCAAGCTGGGATTTTCAAGGACGGGACCCAGTTTTGCCACCGCGTAATCTTTGGGATTTGTGGCAGTTAGCTTCTTCGGTGCGTCCGGGTACATTAATTACCGTACCTTACACACTGTTTACAGTAGGAGATGCTTTGCGGGCATACGGCTTGGGAAGCGATCGCCGATTGCGGACATTTTTGGATTTGCAACTAAAGCTATATTCTCAGGTGAGCGCAGAGGAGACGGCGTTACTTTATGCAGCAACAGCATTGAGTGTTTCCCAAGCACCGCAGGGATTGTATCACCTCCAAGGTAGTATGCAGGTGTTGAGCGATCGCCTGGTAGAAGCATTAGAAAGAGATGGCGGTAAACTGTTGATGCGGCACACGGTGGAACATATCAAAGTTGAGAACGGTAAAGCCACGGCTGTAGTCATAAAAAATCAGAAAACAGGCGAAGTCTGGACAGAATCCGCCGACCATGTAGTTACTAATGTTACCGTGCAAAACCTAGTAAAACTCTTGGGGGATAAGGCTCCGGGTGGTTATAAAAAGCGTGTGAATAAACTCCCGCAAGCATCGGGAGCATTTGTAGTTTATTTAGGTGTAGACGAAAGCGCCATACCCCCAGGATGTCCGCCACACTTACAATTTTTATCCGATATTAACGGCCCAATTGGCGAAAATAACTCTTTATTTGTTTCCGTCAGCCATACAGGGGATGGACGCGCACCATCCGGACAAGCCACAATTATTGCATCTTCCTTTGTAGACCCCGAGCAGTGGTGGCAGACAGAGGATTATCAAGGCTTGAAACAAAAATTTACAGAAGAAGCGGTATCTAAACTTTCCCAATATTTCTACCTGAAACCAGAAACCATCATTTATACAGAAGCTGCAACACCCCGCACCTTTGCTCATTACACAGCCCGTGACCGGGGTATAGTCGGCGGTATCGGTCAAAGAATACCAACATTTGGACCTTTTGGTTTTGCCAATCGGACACCAATCAAAGGTTTATGGTTAGTGGGTGACTCCACTCATCCAGGGGAAGGAACAGCAGGTGTGAGTTATTCTGCCCTGACTGTGGTTAGGCAAATTGAAGCGCAAGGTCTGAAGTAGACTTTTAAGACTGTAAACTACCTATACCAAACGTCGCACATTTAACTCTGCTTCTATACCACAGTTATCTGTAATTTGTAACTGCTGTAAGTAGTATTATTATCTGTCTTCCATTGCTTCAGATGATTGGCGAACTAACGAGTCAGCGTGCCTACCTACCCCATAACTTGAATTCATGAAAGCCGATTTGTTAAAGAAATCGGCTTTCTCTTTGAATACAGATGTTATGTAAACTTATCTATAATTTTATGGCATTGATTGTAAAAATAGTTGCAAAAAAAAAGTATAAAAAATCTATGTCAACTCAGCATTTTTATGGTAATACTAGAATAATTTCTTGAAAAGTTAACAATACTTTTGAGTAATTTCATCAAAACAACACGAACTAATCCTTACCTGAATATAAACTTTCAGTGAATGATTAGGTAAAATTTGCATCTTAGTTTTTGCTCTTACCCAAAAAAAAATGGGAGTTAGAGCGAGCAATAAAGGGTGTTTAACCTGAGTATCATTCGTTAATTACTCAAACCTTTCTCAAATTGGATACCAGTTAGTACTAGTTATGCTCAAAAAAATTTTAATGCCCACCGTACTAGTTTCAGGTACACTCTTTGTTTGCTTAGTTGTACTGTTGACTACTCAAGGTTCCAAGTCGCTAGAAGTACAAGTTGACAATCAAAATATGTTTTATGGCGAACTGAAGGATGTTATTTCTCCCCCAGTAGCAGCCTTATTGACCGCACTCAGTTTAGGAGCGGGAGTAACAACTGCACTGGCCTTGGGATGGGGACAGTCGGTACATAGAACATCTGAATTAGAAAAGCAGATGACAAATTTGCGGAAGCTGATATCAGAAAAAGAGTCTCAAATTGAGGAACTCAAAGTATCACCATCCAATCTCGTGCGTTCCCAACTAACCTGGTTTTTAGAAGAGGAGGGTGAAATTAAACGCTATGCATCTGCCATCATGAGCAAACCCGTCCGGCAGGAAGAAGAAGTTATTCCTGCCGAAAGTGGCTGGATGCAAATGCCTACAACCGTTACCCAACCGTTAGTAATGCAAAGCGCTGTGGTTGAACCTCAACCAGCAAAAGTTAATACTTTCCCAGTGCAAACAGCTGCTTTTGCCTTCCCGTCTGCCCAAACTGTTTTGGGTTTGACTCGCAGGAATACGACCCCAACCCCTGTGGATAATAACTCGGCAACAATCAGATAGAATAGTTCGCTATCTTGATTCCATAATTATAAAATTGAGTTCAACTTATCGGGATTGGCTTGAAAGCTGCTCTCCAAGGTAATTACAAATCGCGTTTCTCGAATTTGGCATTGACAATTAACATAAATTGATGATGTTCAGTTCCCGACTTTTAATAGTGTGCCCTATTGATATAAATTGCATCTACTTTTTAATAGCATCTACTTTGAGAAATTCTATAAACTTCTGGTTACAGCAATTTTCGGTTAAGTGGACTATGCCCTCAAACTTCAACTCTGACCCCTTTTCTTGAACATCAACAAGGGGGAATCAAAGATTTGAGAAGAGTGCAGGCTACGGTTCATTTACCCTAAAATCGCAAAAATACAACGTTTTAATCGGAAGTTTATGCACAATCAACAATTTGACATCTTGCTAAGGTTTTTTAAAGCCTTAGCAAACGAAAGTCGATTGACAATTTTTAGTATTTTGGCGAATCGGGAGTGTAGCGTTGAAGATCAATTTTACTACTGCCCTAAATATGCCTCTAAAACTTGGCGGTTGTTTTGAATATCGTTAGGGGTACCGTTAGCAAGGTTTTTTCCTTCAGCGAGAACCCAAACGCGATCGCACAAAGACATAATTACGTCCATATTGTGTTCAATAATCAAAAACGTCATGCCGTTTTTGTTCCAAGCGTTAATGCGATCGCATATATCGTCAATCAGTTTAGGATTCACACCTGCTGCGGGTTCATCTAACAAAATTAACTTCGGGTTAGTCATCAACGCTCGCCCCATTTCTAGCAGCTTGCGTTGTCCGCCAGACAAACCACCTGCGTAGTCTTGTGCTTTTTTAGCCAAGCCTACTGATTCTAATAAAAACATCGCTTGTTCTTTGAGTTCTTTTTCCTCTTTCACCACCACATGAGGCTGCAACTGAACCTGCCAAAAATTCTCGCCTGTTTGTTTCTGCGCTGCCAGTAGCATATTTTCCAGCACTGATAAGCGTGAAAGGGCGCGTGCTACCTGAAAGGTACGGACTAGTCCCTGCTGGGCAATTTGGTGCGGTTGCAGTTGCTGAATTTGTTCCCCATCAAAAACGACTCGTCCTTTATCTGGGCGGATAAAGCTAGAGAGGAGATTAAATAAAGTAGTTTTACCGGCACCATTGGGACCAATCAACCCAGTTATAGTGCCTTTTTCAACTTGAATTTCCGCGTTATCTACAGCTTGGATACCACCAAAGCTTTTACAAAGTCCACTTGCGCTCAGCAAGGGTAATTCAGATGACTGGTTATTTGCCAAGGGTGAGTTCCTCCTTTTTTCCTAAGATACCTTGCGGACGCCAAATCATCAGTACCATTAAAATTAAACCAATTACCATGATGCGAAACGCACCCAAGCGATCGGCATCAAGTGGGAAGATTCTAGGTAAAAATTCCCGAGTTAGCGAATCATAGGCAAAGAAAATTACCGCACCTAAGATAGTGCCGATATTTCTCCCCGAACCACCTAAGATCACCACAATCCAACAGTCAAAGGTCATCTGTGGCTGGAAATTATCTGGATAAATAGCGCTGAGTTGCCATGCAAACAAAGCACCGGCAATCCCAGCGATCGCCCCACCCAACATAAAAGATTGCAATTTATACCAAAAGACGTTTTTCCCCAATGCTTTGGCTACTTCTTCATCTTCGCGGATAGCTTTGAGAACTCGACCCCAAGGCGATCGCACTACAACTTCCAGCCGCCAAAAGACTAAAGCTAGGATAGTTAGCGACACCAACATCAAGCCCGCATTTGACTTGTAGTTATAAAGTGAGACAGCACCAGAAATATAAACAGCGATCGCCAAAATAGCTAAAACAATTGACACTCCCAAACGAGATGTTAATTCTTGTTTAGCACTATCTATTTTCCTTTCCGAAGCCACAACAGCCGCTTGTGCCCCGCGTATCCATTGCCACAACGAAAACAGGGAAACACCAGCAAGCAGCGTCAATAACCCAATCATCAGCAGCTTGAGAAATAAGTTTGGTTCCAAAGTGAATAAAGGTATTGGGTAACTTTGCACACCAAACGAACCAGGTGACCAAGTATTACCCACAGGTAAATCTTGATTGTTTACTATCAAACGAATTAGTTCACCAACACCGATAGTAACAATCCCTAAGTAATCTTCCCGCAAGCGCAGAGTAGAAAGACCTATTATCAAACCCAATAAAGCCGCGACAATTGCCCCTATTGGTGCTGCAATAATTAAAGGAACCCCCTTCAAACTAAGCAACACCGTCGTATAAGCCCCCAAAGTCATAAATGCCACATGACCAAAATTAATCAGCCCTGTAAAGCCCCACTGCAAGTTTAGCCCCAGACCAAACAAAGCAAAAACAGACGTAGAAATCGCCAAAAATACCAGATACTCAATCATATTTTGTTAGTTGTTGGTTGTTGGTTGTTGGGTTAGGGTTGGAAGAATAAATCCCTTTTCCCCTCATTTCCCCTCATTTCGCCTCATTTTTGCTCATTATCAGGGATCGCAATCCCCATTAAACCTCCTCCTTCTTCCTTCATCCAGTTAGATGATTCGGAACTAGAAAAAGTTTGGAGCGTTGTTCACACTTTATACTGTGACTTTTATACGCTGAAAGCCATACAAGAAGTCAAGCGAAAAGCAGCAACCGTGGGACACTTTAACTCATGATGAAGCCTTACGACTGTTAATGTTTCGTCAAAATTGAACCAGCCATTATCCTGACCTAATCAGGGGTTCTGTATCCCCATATATAAACCTCCTCCTCCTTCTTCCTTCTTCCT